>Ga0102934_1000486_pt1 | contig 26713 bp, 17 predicted proteins | sample SalPonR2_A_D1_MG_FD_78175 | JGI IMG/M metagenome (GOLD analysis project Ga0102934, IMG submission 78175) | Salt pond soil microbial communities from South San Francisco under conditions of wetland restoration - Salt Pond MetaG R2_A_D1_MG | ecosystem: Environmental > Aquatic > Marine > Intertidal... | reverse complement strand
CTCTTTTTTTCCCCCCGACTTTGTCTCCTGTCCCGCCGTCTCGCCCCTACGCGGCCTCCTTGTCACGCAGGGGTCTCGCCCTTCCCCCCGCCCCCCCCCCAGGGCTTTCCCCAACCTGTACACAATCCGAGGAACTACCCCCCGCCCCGTCCGCGCCTGGATCCAGTCCCTCGACATGATGCGAAAGCTCAAGCCGGACTACCTGGTGCCTTCTCACACGGAGCCCGTGGTCGGCCTGGAGGCAATCTCGAAGCAGCTCACAGACTACAGGGACGGCATCCAGTGGGTGTACATGGAGACGATCCGAGGCGCGAACGACGGCAAGAGCCTCGACGAACTCGCCCTGTCTGTGGGCTTGCCGCCTCACCTCCGGGATAACGACGCCCTGGACGAGTTGTACGGGCAGATAGATTGGTCAGTCAAGGCCATCTATTCGGGGGAGCTGGGCTGGTTTGACGGGAATCCGGAGGTACGTGGGACCGGGCGCGAGCCTCGTTCGCTTCAATGTGTCCTTTATCCACCCTCCATCCCTTAAACCCCGCCATACCCTAGGAACTCTACCCCGTGGCGCACGACGAGGAGTCGGAGAAGACGGTCTCCCTGATGGGCGGCGCCTCAAAGGTCTTCAAGGCCGTCGAGGACGCGCAGGCCATGAACGATCACCGGTGGGCGCTTCGTCTTATTTCGCATCTCCGAACCGTCCAGAAAAAGGACAAGTCTGTGTCGCGCAAAGTCCTGACAGCCTTGGAGGCGGCGAGTCTGCGGGCCCTGGGGCAGACAATCTTCAACACCAACGGCCGCGCCTACCTGCTGCAATCTGCGCTCGAACGGGAGGGAAGTGGACCTCGACAAGAGACGAAGCCAGTCCTCTCCGACGCCTTTATCGATTCGATTCCCATTTCTCTCGTTTTCGAGGTGATGCAGACTAGGCTGCGGCCGGAGCTCTCTATTGACGTCCACGAATCCGCCATTTTTCAAGTAGGCGAGGCCAAGTATATCGTTACAGTACGTAGGGGGGTGGCCGAGATTAGCAAGGGAGATGCAATATTCGGGACACCGGATCCAATCGGTACATTTATCGCGGATGAAAACATGTTCCGACGCATCATGCTGCAACTCAAGTCTCCTGGAAAGGCAATAATGAACGGTGACGTCCGGATAAAGGGGGATCAACTCCGCTTTCTCACCTTCGTGCAGCGCTTTGAACGGGGAGCCTAAGCTCACATTAAATCGCTAGGGCATGTCACAAATCTTAAAACGCGATAATAAATCTTATCGACAATGTTTTGAGCATTGTCTAAAAGTATCGCATACTATGTTGAAAGTTATGCTAAACAACTGATTTGCCATGAAATTGGATCTACGTTATTCCTCCTCGTTTATTGACATAGATAAGGTGGCTGTTGAGCTTTTTTTATGACATGTCATTGTCTTCCAGTCCAGCGTTTTCGTATAGCCAAATAACGCTAAACGAGTTGCAAGGAAATAACCTCCCCACCCCCTTGTTGCCGAACGGCTCGCTTGCACAAAGAATAGGACGCCTGTTTCTATTTATGCGTACTCCATCCGTGGAGGAATGAACAAAAATGCGAGAGTTTAAGAGGTTTGATAGCATGAAAATATGTTGGGGGGCAATGTTTGAGCTTTCGACGTACTTGGGGCAATGCACGAAGTACCCAGCACGCTGACCTATCCCTCCCTATGAATCAGCACGGACACAGCAGTAGCAGGCGCGGGCATCCCTCACCCTTAGGTCCTGCCAAGACGACACACATGCATGTGAGAAGAAGACAGCAACTGGGTTACCCTACCACTTTCTGGTCGTTCCCGTCGTTCTTTCGCGTGATAGTGGTCGTCATGTACGCTTCCTCCACGAGCGCACTGCGGAGGAAAAGTGCTGCATTTGTTTTTCCTGGTGCCCGTGGCTACATCCCTCGCTTGCGATCACATTCTTCACTGCTTTTTAATGAGCGTCGATTCTTTTCGACTTCGGTCAGCGCGGCCGCTACTGTAAAAGACTCACCTGGTTCCAACTCCAAGAAAACTGGATACTACGTGACGACGCCTATCTACTATGTCAACGATAAGCCTCACATAGGACATGCGTACACAACCCTGGCTTGCGATGTGATTGCTCGATTTATGCGCTTGGACGGGCGTGACGTATTTTTCCTGACAGGCACAGATGAGCACGGGCAGAAAGTCGAACAATCAGCAGCCAAGGCGGGCAAGTCTCCTCAGACATTTGTGGACGAAGTCTCCCAAAACTTCCGCTCCCTCGCCAAGATCATGGAATTCACCAATGACAAGTTCATTCGCACCACCCAAGCTGACCACAAGGCGGCCGTACAAGCCTTGTGGAAACAACTGGAGGCCGCCGGTCACATCTATCTGGGCGCCTACGAGGGGTGGTACTCGGTGAGGGACGAGGCCTATTACACGGAGAGCGAGTTGGTGGACGGCAAAGCACCGACTGGTGCGGAGGTCGTGTGGGTGGTGAAGGAACCAAGCTACTTCTTCAAGCTGTCCGCTTGGCAGGAGCCGCTTTTGGAGTTTTACGCGGCCCACCCCAACTTCATCGCCCCTGAGAGTCGGCGAAACGAGGTGATCAGCTTCGTTAAGGGGGGGCTCAAAGACCTCTCTATCTCCCGCACCACGTTCAAATGGGGCGTGCCCGTGCCGGAGGACGACGATCACGTCATGTACGTGTGGATGGACGCGCTCACCAACTACATTTCCGCCCTAGGCTACCCGGAGGCCAAGGGAAGCAGCCCCACGCCCTATCAGCGTTTCTGGCCTGCGGACCTGCACGTGGTGGGCAAGGACATCCTACGCTTCCACGCCGTCTACTGGCCCGCCTTCCTCATGGCGGCCGGCCTGGCCCCGCCCCGGCGCATCTTCGCGCACGGGTGGTGGACCAAGGACCGGCAGAAGATCTCCAAGAGCTTGGGAAATGTGATCGACCCCGTGCGCCTGGTTGAGCAGTTCGGGCTGGACCCGACGCGCTACTTCCTCATGAGCGAGGTGCCCTTCGGCAACGACGGGGACTTCTCGAACGACGCCTTCGTCCGCCGCGTCAACAACCAGCTGGCGAACGAGCTGGGCAACCTCTTTCAAAGGTCTCTGGCCTTCATCGCCAAGAACTGCGAGGGCCAAGTCCCGGAGCCCACCAGCGCCTTGACAGAGGCGGACGTGGCCATGCTGCGCTCGGCACGGGGCCTCCTGGAGACGGTGCGGCCTCTGGTCAGGGACGAGCAGGCCTTGCACCGGTATTCGGAGGCTCTGAATCGGGTCGTGAACGAGGGCAACCCGTACTTCGACGAGCAGGCGCCCTGGACGCTGCGGAAGACGGACAAGGACCGCATGGCCACGGTGCTGTACGTGACCGTCGAGGCTCTGCGCTCTGTTGCCTTGCTCTACCAGCCGCTCATCCCTGCCTCCGCTTCCAAGCTCTTGGACCTCCTGGCGGTGCCCTCGGAACGAAGGATGTTCGCAGACGTTGGTGCAGACGCGGCTTTGACGCCTGGGACGCCCCTTCCGAAGCCCGAAGGCGTCTTCCCTCGGGTCGAGGACCCTGACGCGCCCAAAGATGGCGCTGCATCTCCGGCGAAACAAAAACAACATAAGAAGACAAAAGCACCATAAGAGTCAAGGGGGAAGGTGCATAGTGTGCAACAACAGCATTAACGTCAAAGAAAACTGCACGTTCAAGCCCGCGTGAACCTGCCGGTCTTCTGATCGCCTACATATAGCAGATACTAGTTGTACTTTTTTTTCCAAAGGGAACATTCATGTATCAATTTGAAATTCAAACAGGACCATCCTCAAGCGATTCTCGGACGTCCTCTAGGCCGTCATCCCACTCTCGGGGGTAGGGGCTCGTGAACGTAAGACGTTCCTGCGTTCGCGGATGCCGGAAAGACAGGGACTCCGCATGAAGACATAGACGTCCGCCCGGAGCCTTTTCCTGCACACGCAATGGGGCGTAGAAAGGGTCCCCCAGAATTGGGTTGCCGATGCAGCTCAAATGGACGCGCAGTTGATGAGTGCGGCCAGTGACCGGCTCAAGGCCCACCAGGTTTCGATCGACCCCGCTCCTGCGCACCCGGTATCGTGTCATGGAGGCTTTTCCCGCGGCGAAGTCCACCATTTGCTTGGGCGGGTTGTCCGTATCTTTGCTCAGTGGTAGTTCGATTTTTCCCTCGAAAGCGTCCATGTTCCCCTCCACCAATGCCACATATCGCTTTTGCATACCTTCATTCCCGTTTCCCGTCATTCGTTTCGCCTCAGGTCTGAACTGAGCGTGCAAGTTTTTTAACGCAGCATCATTCCTGGCGAAGACCAAGACTCCTGACGTTCCCTGGTCTAACCGATGGACAACCATACGCGCAAAGTCCTTGATCTTGGCGTGTGCTGCTACTCGCACCACCAAGGAGTCCTGAATAAAACGTCCAGGCACGCATAAGCTTCCCGCTGGCTTCGTGACCACGATCACGTCCGTGTCGTCGTACAATATCTGAAGCTCGAAGCCCTCCATGGCCTTGATGTGGGCTTCGATGCCTTCCTTTCCGTCGCCCGGCCGAAACCCCTGGATGGCCATACTACTGCTACCATAGGGACAGCTCCTCGTTCGAAGGAGTGGAGGCAAAGCTCCCGTCACCCAGGCCCAAGAGCGGCTAAGCATATGGAGTGCGAATAGAAGCAAGAAAATCTTGTATAGTATACTGTTACGCGGGGCGTCCATCCAAGTGGCGCGAGAAGAAAGCTTTGACTGGGGGAGTAGCACTCCTAGTACTCCTACTAAAGTAGGGGGGGAGGTTGGCCGGCCTGTCAGACGTGATGCCGACACACTCCCAACAATGCAGTGCTCGGCCCAGGCACGTGCTTGTATCCCTGTGTATGTCGAGTGCTAAAGGATGATTATGGTCGACTTCCTCATAGGATAAGCATGTGTATAGACTTTCAAGGTTTCGCCTGTGAAACAGGACGCATGCGTGGAATGGAAACAGGCAAGAGGCCGAGCGCCTTGCTGCAGCCTCGCCGCTTTCACTGTCAACCCAAACTCACCATTTCACCCTGACTAATGACTGTGTGACGTGCAGAAGTAGGGGGCGACGCCTTCCTGCTGACTTTTGGGGTGAGAAGACACTGGAGGCCTGGGCGGTTGATCTGACAACAGCGCAGAGGCCCATCGGCCCCGTTGTATTCCGCAATGGAAGAATCGTGGCAGATTTTGTCGGCCTCGACACTTCTTAAACCAGACGGTGAGTTTGTGTCACGCGGCTTGATACGTGACACATGGTCTCTCGTCATGTGGCACACGAAGCAGGCTCCTTGCTCCTTACCTCCCCCTTTCCAGGGGGCAACCTCTCCCATGTTGATACCGTCTCTCCCTCCACCATTCTCTATTCACGAACCTCTTTGCTGGCCTCTCAAGTATATGATCTCCCTTCCCTTTCCAAGGTGGGGGGCGATGGCGCCGTCTAACGAGCTTTGAAGCGGAGCAACGCATGCCCGTGGAGGTGCACATCTCGGAACGCACCGGTCTGCGGGTGATGCTAGCGCGGGTGGCGGGTCCGCTAGTGACGTGTTTGGTGTGCGTGGCTACGGAGGCTGTGGACCACTTGCCTCACTGGCGGCAAGACGACGGCCTGGTGCACGCCTTGGAGCACATGGTGCTTGCAGGGAGCGACGCTTTTCCTCACAAGGGAGCGCTGGAGGAGGAAACTCTGAACGCGGCCTTCTCCCGAGCATCTCCTGCTCCGTCCACTGTCCCTGTAGCCCCGTCTACTGCCTGTTCCGCCCCTCCAGGCTCCGTGGCGGCCCCTGCCGACAGCCTCCCGTTCCTCTTCCCCCCCGGGGGGCCGGTCAAGGCCCTTCACCAGGTGGATTATACAGGGTACACGCTCACAACGGCGGGGCCCGCAGCCTTTCTCGCTCTGCTTCCTGTGCTCCTGGACCACGTCTGCTTCCCTCTCCTCAGCGAAGCCGCCCTGACTAGCCAAGTGCGGCACGTGGACGGGCGCGGTCGAGACGGCGGGGCCGTCTACGAGGAGATGCTTGCGGCCGAGTTGATGGGGGAGGAGGGAGGGGAAAGCTCGCCCCGGCAACGCTTGCTGGAGGCGCTTTATCCGGAGGGTTGCGGGTACCGCGCCGTGACTGGAGGGCGCTGTAGCCACCTTCGTATGCTTTCGCGGGAGGCGGTGCGGGCCTACCACGCCGAGTACTACCGACCAGAGAACATGGCCGTGATTGTGACCGGCCCAGTGGAGACGGCGGAGCTCTTGGCCGGCCTGGAGGGCGTCGAGGCCAAACTGCTGGGCGCCGGCCGAGGGAGAGAGGCTGGCCCGTTGTCGGGCGGCTTGCGGGGTCAGGAAGGGGGCGCGGGGGCCGCGAGGCGGTCTTATGCCGGCCTTGCGTCGACCGGCGACTCTGCATCCGGCCTGAAGGTTGCCAAGCGCCCCTGGCACCACATCCAGACGATCGCTTTGGATGTGGTGGGTAAGGGCGAAAGCGGTCCTCGATTTGAGCGCGTCACGTACCCATGCTCGGCCCTCCCACCCGCATCCCCGACCGCGCTCTCGTCTGGACTGCGCAACCTGCCTTATCACGAGCAGACGCAGCCGCGCTCCCAGGGAGAGGAGTGGGGCGCCCGCCAGAGCCAGCAAGAGGGGCAGGTTCTGCTTGGATGGCTTGGCCCATTTTGGGGGGACTTCGAGGCCAACTTGAGCATTCGCATCCTGTGGCTGTACCTCCTGGAGGGCCCCACCGCGCCCTTGCGCACGGCCCTGGTCGGTGAACAAGGGCTGTGTTGTGAGGTGACGTTCGCGGTGCAAGAAGGGAGACCTGGCTCGCACTTCCTGCAGTGTGATGGCGTGGCACTGTCAGCCATGGAAAGGGTGTATCCCGCCTTCATCGAGGCGGCGATGGCCATAGCTGGCGGGACGGAGGAGGAAGGGGGGGAAGAAGAAGCAGAGGAAACCCATGTTGACATGGGCCGCGTACGCGCACTGATACACCGGGAACGAGTGCGATATTTGCAGGACATGGAAGAAGATACGCATGCCAGCCTGACGTCGCTCTTGCTTTACACGTTCCTGTACGGAAAGCGTGCAGGAGAAGCGAAGGAGGGGGAGCATGCAACGGCCGCGGTAGGAAGGAGTCCATCATTGGTGAGCGAGGCGGAGGAAGCAGCACAGATAAAGGATCATGTGCAGAACACGATTTCGCGCTTAGAGGCACTACCCTGCCGCGAAGGGAGCGCGGAGGACACACGGTATTGGCGGTCACTGATTCGGCGAGTCTTGTTGGACGCGAGGAAGACGGTCGTAGTGCTGGCACGGTCTAGCAGCAGCCTGGCCCAGGCGAGAAAAGAATCAGATGAGCAGCGACAAGAGGAGCAAGCCCGCCGCTTGGGTCCAGCAGAGCTCTCACAAAGAGCTCGGGAGCTCGAGTCGGCAGAGGAGGAGATGGCACGCCCCTGCCCTCCTCATCTTGCCGAAATGCTGCTCACATACGCGTCCACACTTATGCCGGAAAGAAATCAAAAAATGGGGGGCGACTGGGGAAACAACCTGCCCACCGTGACCCTGTGCACGGTGCGAAATGTAGTGACTCCATCAGGCAAGATCAAATTTGAGGTTTTTGACTCGGTCGAAACGGTAGGGAGGGAGAATACGGAAACGCAAAGGCTGCCATCACAGGACTTTGTGGCGAAGGGAGTCGACGGGGTGTCCGCCAGAGCTGTGGAGGTGGCGAAAGCTTTGCACTCAGATGGGTTGGGGTCGGAGACCTGTGAGTCCCCGGGGCCCAATGACCGCCTGCCCTTCTTTCTGCAGTGGGACCACCTGGGAGGGACAGACTTTGTGACAGTGACAGCGTGGCTTGAAACCTCGGCCCTGCCAGATCACCTCCGACCGCTTTTGGAGCTTTGGTTGGAAGTTCTTTTCGAGCTCCCCGTGCGCCAAGAGGATGGGTCCCTCTGGACATCGGAGGAAGTGACGCGGTACCTGCAGGCTGACACAGTATCGGCAAGCAGTGCCCTAGGGACAGGGCGTTCGAATTTTTACGCGGGAATTTGGTCGCAGGCTGCCTCCATCAGTCTAAAAGTGGAGGCTGAGAAGTATTGGTTGGCCGTAAGATGGCTCCGCAATCTGCTGTACAGGACAGAACTCTGCCCAGACCGTATCGCCAGCGCGGCCGGGAAGCTCTTGGCAGACATAGAAGGCTATCAGCGGGATGGGATGTCCATCTGCTCGGGGCTCATGAGAGGATTGAATTTTGATGCTGCACGGAGCAACCATGCGGCTACCTCCTTCGTCAGACAGTACGGTGTTTTGACAGCCGTCATGCAGCGACTTGGAACTCAACCCACAGGTCTTTTGACGGATCTCGCAGCGTTACAAGAAACCCTCACGCAGGCATGGAACCTGCGTATCCATGTCGTGTGTGACGTTCTGGCCCAGCCAGAGCCGGTCCGTCCGTGGCTGCGCGATTTTCTACCCCTATCCCAGGCACGTTATGCGGTCAAGGCGTTGCATATCGCCTACACGGACAGCGAAAGCGGAAGACAGAAGCAAGAGCAGCGAGATGAAAGAAAAATCCCTCCATATGGCGTGTTCGGGTCCCCTAATTCGGACGCGGCTACGCGAGAATCAGATGATGTCACCCTTCCTCCGCTCTCAGTCACCCTATCAAGTGTATTCTGTCCCGTGCTGCAATCGCGTCATCTTCGCACAGCTGAATGCCTCAATCCAAGCGGGAAGGGACTTTTGATCTCATCTCCAGCCATCGATGCCGGCTATCTCGTGCAATGCGCCCCTTTTGATCCGATTGGGGATGGCCTCTCTTACGGAAGTGCAGGGTATGCAGCATTGTTGGTTGCAATGGAGTACCTAACACGACATGCCCCACTGCAACACTGTCAGGCTTCGCATGTGACAGTAGCTTCTCGGGGACATGCTGTCGAGACAAGGGCGGATGCGGCACCGAGTACATCACCTGGCACAGGGTTGAATGTCGAAGTCGAAGGAGCGTCAACAGGAGCTGCGGCAGGTACTTCTCTTCGAAGCATTCATCCGTGCAGCTATGAACTGACCTGCTCACCTGAGCAAGGCATTTTGACCCTGTCCTTTTATCGAGCCCTCAATCTGACTGCTGCTTACTCTGAGGCGCAAGATGTTGTGCGATCTTACGCAGGAGGTAGCCTTGAGGTCGATACACGTGCGCTAGCTAGGGCAAAAAGTGCCGTTTTATTCGAGTATTTAGACCGCATCTGGACTCGTCCTGCCGCAGCGCAACAAAGCTTCTTGAATTACTTCCGAGGAACGCGGCCTTGGTTTTGCACGGAGACGATGGCGGCTGTCCAAAACGTGTCGGCACCGGAAGTGGTTCGTGCTATTCGACGACACATTTTGCGAATTTTCGATGTAACTCGGACTTCGATGGTGGCGGCATGTCCATCCTCACAAGCTTTAGCCCTGAAGTTTGACCTGGTGCGAAAATTGGGACGACCGGTGGTAGAGAGCGAGACCATCGAGCTGTGCTTGGCTCGCATGGCAGCGGACGAGGAAGCCATGTCAGAGATTGAAGGCAGCACGAGCGACTCGGACGCATCACTTGCACAGGACTTGTCGGAAAGGGGAAACATTGGAGGAGTTGGAGGGAGCGTCAGGAGCGTAAAGGGATGGGTGGGCGAGGTTGTTATGAGACGGCAGGACGGGTTGTTTTTCGCTGCGGCGATGGCAGGAGTTGCGATCGTGCTTGCGAAAAAGAGCTAGTAGTACCATGTGCGCACCGGCTGAGGGAAAATAGGACATTATAACGAATGCGGCGAGTCATAATTTGTGAAAAGCCGTCGAGGCCATATTGAAGCCTCATGGCTGGTCAAAAAGGACGGGAGAAGCTGACATGGAGGTAAGGTTTGGCGTCAGAGAGATGAAATTTTTCGTTTGTATAGGAACGGCATGATGCAAATGAAAATTCTTCTTTATGTGTATACGTGTAAAAAAGGGTTTATGAGTTGAAAGGAATTTTAGTGTCCAAAAATGTGCAATCTGTGTTTAGAAACTCCTAAGGAATAAAAGGAGAAGAAAATCGTTTGTACAGGCCATTAATTGGTTCACTCTTGTATCCCACTGCCTAAAACTTGGTTGGGGTTCTGTGTCTGATCAGTTTTGCGGCCATTGCTTTCCTGTTCCCGTTTGTTCCTTGCGATCTTCTTCACTGGTTTCGGTCGCAGCAGATGCCTCCCTCGTATCATCCCTTAGACAGTAGAGGAAGAAGATTTCAGTCTCAAAAGCGATGTCACGGGATCTACGCCCTCCCAGTGCCGCGCTCCAAAATTCGTCATGCCAAGCGGGTACGGTAGTACAGCTTGCTCCCTCATACGCAAGTGATATGTAAGAGACACACACCCCTTGCGCCTGCGCCCCTCCATTCGTGCTCCCATCGTCTCATTTTCCGCTTTACTTCGATCCTTTGTGCTTTAAAGTCGTGCCGTCGGACGGGCCGCGGTCAGAATCGGTCCTAGCTTGGTGGCCATGCCCATGTTCCCCTTGATCTTTATCTGACCCTTCATAAAAGCCTGCTGCGCGCTCAGTTTCCCCTGCGATACCTGGAAAAAGACATCATCAGCCATCGTGACCGTCAAGTCTGCGGGTCCCGTGCCTTTGCTCAAACTTCCCGTTCCATTCTTAAGATCCAAAAGCCATTTTTCCCCGTTGATGTCCCACTGGATGACGCCCTTCATTTTCGCTACCAGCGCCGCGCCTTTGGTGGGTAGTACTTCTGCAAGCTGGTCAAACACCACCTGCGCTTTCGGTGCCGCAGAGGTAGACACCGCCGCTGCCACCGCGCCAGCTGTCTTCTTTTTCTTGGTTTTCTCGAGCTGCTTGCGAGTTGCGGTTAGGACCTGATTGAACTTCATAGCCAAAGACATGTTCCCTTTGACCTTGAGCTTGCCCTTCATGAAGGCTTGCTGAGCATTGCTTTTTCCCTCGTACAGGGACGCGAAATCGTCGTCTGCTACCTTGATCACCAAATCGGGCTTCACGCTCCCTTCTCCCGTGGTGACCGCGCCGTTTCCGGTTTTCAGATCCAACGTCCATGTGCCTGTGTTGGTGATCTCAAAACGAACAATTCCGGAGAACTTCTTCTTCAGCGAGGGTCCGATCTCCTCGACTGCCTCGCCTGTGTGATCAAGACAAGTTTGGGGGGGTAACGTCAGAAAAGAGGTGCCTGACCCTGTTGCCGACGGAGAAAAGTATCCGATCCCATCATGGGTAAGTACATCAGGCGCCCATACTCCTCTTTCGTCGTTCCTTTCACGGCATAATGAGTCAGAAAATATTCGCGAATGATTTACTTTGTCAATTTTTTTAAGACGAGGCCATCGAAAGGATTGGGACAAAGAAACAGGATACTTGTGCATTAGAAAGCATGTATAGTCATCTCCTACTTACTCATTTCTTCAAAAATTTCAGGTGCACGAGGCATAGTTGCTGGCTATGGGAAGCTTCCAGGAGGGAGGCGGGAGCTTACTTTGCTTTGTGCTTGAAAGCAGCGCAAGCTGTGGATGGGTATTTGACGCGAGGTGAGTTGAAGAAGAAAAAGTGAGCACTTGCCCGGGAGACAAAAGACAGAAAGTATCGGCACAGCCTCAGCCAAGCACAGCTCCTTATTCCCTTCACATTTCCATTGTGTGCATCCAGGTCAGTGAATGACAGATTGTGCGCTGGCGTGCCAGGGCGGGCACAGGAGTCGGGGAGGGAAGGGGCTGCCACGAGACGCGAGTTGAAGTTTGCGGTCGAGGGCTCTGAACCCGGCGTGGCCGCACTTTTTCCTGTACGTTGCCTCTGTTATCCATGACAGGTATGCATGATATGCTGAACATGGAAGATGCAAGGCAGACTATTTGGCGTTCTGGTGTCAAATTTGTCGCTTTCCCGCACATGCAGGTGCAACCCATTTACCCGCGCAGCACTCCACATATATGCCTAGGTCGTAACATTCCCGACATCGAGTTACGCGTCGGAGACACGGGTAGCCGATGAAAATTGAGGAGAATGGAGTCTTCTCTAGTCATTTCAAAGAAGGAAAAGACTCCGACGGCACATGTGTGGAGACACAGCGGAATGTCTACCGCGACACTAATGCTGTCCCACGCAACTTTGACTCCACTACTCTGCATCTGGGGCTCAAGGAAGGCCAAATCGCCTCCCGCATACTTACAGTGGGCTGCCCAGGTCGCGCAGGCCTCATCGCAAAAGTATTGGATAAATCGTCTCCGATTTTTTCCCATACATCTCCACGTGGCTTTACCACGTATACTGGAACCTTCGAGAGAACAAGGGTATCAATTATCGCCATAGGCATGGGAATGCCTATGATGGATTTCCTGGTTCGTGAAGCTCGGCAGCTCGTGTCCAAGCCTCTACTCATCACGCGATTCGGAACGTGTGGGGCGTTGTGTCCCGACGTGGCTGTGGGGAGTGTGGTGGTGGCCTCTCCTGGGTCCGTCTCGGTCATGCGGAACCCTGACGCCTTCCTGCCTCTTCCCACCCCGTCAGGCACTTCTGCGGACGAGATAGATCCGATAGCCACCGGAGGCGCGCCGCATGTACGCCCCCCTTATCTTGTCTTCGCGCCCCAGCTCGCCGACCCCGTCTTGACCCAGGCGTTGTTGGGGGAGCTGAAGGAACAGTTGGGCTCCGAGCACGTCAGGCGTGGCATGAATGTCTCTGCCTGCTCATTCTACTCCTCTCAAGGCCGAAGAGACGCCTTTTTTGACGATCGGAACGAGGACTTGCTGGACATGCTCCGGGAGCGTCACCCCTCCCTCGCAAGCATGGAAATGGAGTCCTTCCAGCTATTAGCCCTGGCCCGCGCCAGTCGCGAAAGTGTGCGAGCAGCGGCAGCGAGTATCGTGGTAGCGAATCGTCCCACAGGAGACGTCTGCGATGAGGCAAGGCTCGCTTACTTGGAGCGCGCTGGAGGCGAGGCGATGGTCAGGGCGCTTGTCCGGTTCGAAGATTGAGTTGTGGGAACGTGCAGTGAAATCCGAAGGCGTGTTTGAGTGCGAGCAGCTAGCACTGTGAATCTAAGGTGCTTCTTTCTGGATGTCCTGGGGCAGGGGTTAGCAAGCAAATGATAGGGCCGGGTCGTTTTGGAGGGTGACAGATGTGACTCAGAATACGAAGGGTTGAAGCTCTATTTTTGATGCGAGACATATGAATAATCTTGTACAGTAGACTCGGTGGTCATGTGAGCTACAAACAAAGTAAGGCTGCACGAAAAACACTCTAGTCCAAGGCTGCGGTGAGAAGGAGAGCTTCTCCTCTTTTTTCTTTTACAATAGAATGTCCCAGGTTTCCCACCGGGCGCGGACGCTTTGCACATTTCAGCTTGCGCTGCATGCACGCTTCTCATCAAAATAAATTACTAAAGTGAGCTGGTATAAGTTACTGGTAGTAAGGAAAGCCTCCGTTGGTCAGCACAGCCTGCGTAGCGATGCCGCCGAAAGCAAGCATGGCCAGGCGCCCGTTCTTGATTTCCGACACCTGGTAGCGTGCGTACTTGGCGGGGTCCTTGCCCAGGCCCAAGGGGTCGAAGCTGAAGTCGCCGGCCGCCCGATCAGAACCTTTGCTCATTTCGTAGATGCCTGCGCCCATCACCACCTCCAGGAAGCCGATGGCCAGGAGCCCTACCGTCATGTCTCCGCTCTTCACGAACACGTCGTGGGCCTGCACGGCGTTGTACCCCGCGTACTTGGCCACGGGAAGGCGCAGACCCATGTCCACAGCCACCCATCCCAAGACGGCAAGCATGGCAAAGCGCCCGTGCTTGATCTCAGCCTCCCGGAACCACTTGAGCGCCGAAAGCCCCGTGCGAGACTCGTCCCACTTGGTAGGCACCATCAAGTAGGTGAAGTCAAAATCGATGTCCGACAAGTTCAGGGGGTCGAAGCCAACGTCCGCGGGAAGGGAGCCATCCAGGGCCTTGGGGGCTTCCAGGAAAGGGACGGCCTTGCTCTTCGCAGCCAGCTGGGTCTGAGGTGCCTTGGGCGCAGAGGGGAGGACAAAAGCAGTAGACATGGCTGCCGTGGTGGCGACGATGAAGGCAACAGAGCGCATGCTTGTGGTAAGTCGGGTGGGAGGTTGTTACGTGAAGGTACGATCTGGGGATGGAGTAAGGGAGGGTCGATGAAGCGACTTAGTACCGAGGATGAACGAGGGTAAGGCCTGAAGGAGGTTACCAGTCCTTCTCTGAGGTTTTCCAGTACTTTATAGGTTGCAGCCTCCAGGTCGCGATGCGGAAAACAGGGGCACACGCCTGAAGGATGGAACATGGCGAAGCATGCTTAAAGAAATAACACATGCGTGAAATATTGGCATGTCACTGTCGAGCACTCTCCATAAAGATAGAAAACCGAGAACACCTTCAAAAAGGGCAAAAAAATCGCACGTGAAAGCATTGTGGCAGGAAGATCTCCACCAAGAGGATGGTCGAACATGGCATACAGGGTTCTTCCAAGAAAAAAAGGGGACTGAGGAGGCTGGCATTGCCACCAGTCGCATAAAATGCACTGCGCAAGTAAATTGCGAGCGCACGCACCGTGCGCAAAATTTAGAGGAAAGAAGTTGGAGAAATAAAGGAAATATTGAGACATAGTGAGAAGGAAGGAGGATAGGAGCAGCAGTTGGCCTCGGAAAGATCAAATGCTCAAGCAACCCCGCCGGCGACTATCTCCTCCCAGCATCTTTCCGTCCTTGGAATGCCATTTCCTAACAAAACATGGTACCAATAATCATATAGAGTGCGCTTCCTTGCGAAAAAAAGAGTCTGGAAACTGCTTGTCTCAGATTTTCGCACAGGGCTGCCACTCACTCCGCGTTCGAGTGCGACAAAGTGCCTAATGCAGGGCATTGCAGACGCCGAAGGCGCATGACGGGCTTCGACACTTGCCGTTACTGGGAATGGGCCCGCCCCCCAACTCGATTCGCACAAGACTGCACACGTTGACTGGTGTGTGTCAATGTGTCCGTGAGAAGAGGTCATTAATTGAATGGACATGAAGAACCAGTATATAATGCTTCGCTGACGTAAGTTAGGAGGCCATCTATGCGTCAGCATCATGCGAGGGAAAAGAGGAAGCGAGAGCGGGCTTACCGGACCAACGGCGGTCTCATCGAAATGCCAAATTCCATGCCAATACCTTTCGGCCGTCAACGGCGCTCTAATCTTTTTTCTGCATTCCGAAATGTAGGCCCATGTCCTTAATAGTTGGCGTCCATAAGAAAGACGCCAGCGGAGGAATTCGCAGCTATAGAGGACGTGGTCTTTGTGAAGGAGGACAGCGTGCGGACACTTCTTCCACAGGGCCGACATTGAACGCAGACCGTGGAAAGGCTGCTGATCAAGACGGGGAAGACAAGGGCTTTGACCTCGCAGCAAGTAATTACGCCTTCAAACGTGCTGCTCCGCCACCGGTTGTCACGAAGGCGGTGCCCGACGTCCCCATTCTCTTCCAAGGATGGGTAGTAGATGAGCGGAGGGAGGACTCAAAAGTGAAAAGGTGCGTCGAGACAATTTCCTGTTTTAAAGCGATTTATTTAAACGATCCCTCTCAATTAATGTTCCTGCTCTCTGGAAATCTTTGCGTGCTATTAATCGCCAGCTTACACACAATTCCAGGTTTCTTGTGCTAGAAGGCACGACGTTGACTTTCTACGAAGATGAGAAAAACACGAGCCCCGTGGTCGGCCAGGCAAACGTTGAAAAGTTCCATCTTTGTGGGGAATCCATTTTGGACTGTGTTCACTCGCCTGATGACATAAGTAAGCTTGTCCTAATCGTAAAATGTGGCGGCGGGGCAGGAGCTTTGCCTAGTCGTAATGCCCTTCATTTCTCTTGTGAAAATGGGCAGGAAAAAGACGAGTGGATCGAGCGGATCCAGGAGACAATCGAATCCATCAAGCGACGCAGTGAGCATGAGTCTATGGGAGTCTTTCCCGGGTACTGCTCGGTCCTGTCAACTCCCACAACACGCAACGGCGAGCTGTGCATGCAGGCAGGGACTCCCGCGTCAGAGACGCGACGGCAAGTGTCAGCCCTATCTTCTTCTTCAGGTGGCAAATGTGCCGCCTTTTTACCCTTTTCAAAGGCAACATTGCAAGCTTTTCATCAGCAAGAGCAGCCAACGCGTGAAGAAATAGAATCAAGTCAAATACAAAAGCAGACGCATACCCATGAAACCCCTCCTGTCCCATCATCTTGGGCTCTCCCCACCCAGTCGTCCCAAAAATTGCATTCACCTTCACCTTTGGCGCAAACCCCACCTTGCAGCACGAGTAATACGTCGTTTCCGCAGGCCGTCGATGGAAGATACCCCTCGGCGGGGCAGCAAGGGCCGCAGGGTGTGCATGCGTCACCTATTGCCTTTTCCTCCTCCCAACATGCTACCCCTTGGGGGAAAACTGCCGAAGAGAAATCGGGACAAACTCTGAAAGAAAAGGGTCTTACAAGTATCATGGAGGGTTTTAAACCCACCTTTCACCTTAAGGCCGACCAGGCTGGCTCTGTGCATGCAGTCGACGTCGAGACAGGGACTGGGATGGACCAGACCACGGGGGCTGTCCTGGCCGCAACGCTCCAGAGCCTGCCTACTGCCGCGCAGGAAAAGAGAGAAGCAGCCATCAATCATCCACAAGAGGCGTCCTCAAAGAGGAGGCTTACACTGGATGCCCTGGAAGAGCTCGAAGGGGGGAAACGCCGGCCCGTCCCGGATCGAGAGGACATCATCAGCATGCAAGAGCGGAAGGAGCGCGTGGAAGAAGGCATGCGACGGACTTCGCTTTGTAATTTGATGAACCAACCGGCAGGAGCGGATAGGAGAATTACAAGGGCAGGGGTTCGTTGCAATACCGCGAGTCAATCGCGACACGGCCATCAAAGCTACCAAGGCTGGGTGAAGATGTTCCGGCGCAAGTGGTTCATGGTCTTGTTGCCTCCAGGGAAGCCTGTGATAAGCAGTGCGGAGCCCGAGGAAGCCGTACCACTTAATTGCTCACAATCAGGAAAGGATGCGTTGCCTGGAGTACCTCACGTAGCACGAGCGTCCGACTCAATGATAGTGACAGGAATGGAGGCACTACCTCGTCTCGCATTATACCATAGTCCGAAAGACCTACAAAACCACAAGCCTCCCAAAGAAATGATAAGTTTATCTGCTGATTCCATCATAGACTCTCGCAGGTTATCTACATCTATCAACCCTAGTATCGCCACAAAGAGCAGCGGGAGCAAGACTTCGTCTTCTACAAAACCATGTATCGACGCCGCGGAGTCCTCGTTTGTCGACACGCAGGAGCCGGACACCGTGATCGACATTTTACTAACAAGCAGTCGAACAGGATTGCTTAAAACCTACACCATTCAGTGCTTTTCTGTCGAGGAGGAAAATCGATGGATTTCAGAGCTTCAGCAAGCAATTGGCTCGCTGGCAGGCGATGAGGAATACGGAAACAGTCCGAGTCTCTTCAACGGTCTGGATGGCCTTTCCCACGAGCTCTGTGAACACCTTATGACCCATACGTGCTGCATACTTTCATAACTGATAGTTTCAAAATTGATATTGCCGCGCATGCGCATTCCTGCGCGCAAAATTATCAGTTTCTCCATTTTTTGTCTGCAAATTTCTGTGCCACAATTGCATCTTTCAAGCTTCGGTAAGAAGTTTCATGCATTTGATAAATTTTAATTTTTAAAGAAACACACAAAGTTTTTCAATGATATTGCTCCACTTGCTCACTCTACAATTCTTCCTTCATCGCCGCGAAGGCAATGGCCACGGCTTCTGCGCCCGGGTCATTGTGGCCTTGTGTCACGGAGGGCGACACATAGTTGGCACGCCCTGCCAACGCCACAAACTTTTTCGTTCTTTCCGCGCCTACCCTAGCTGCCTCTGCGGCTCTTTTCAAGCCTTCGCGGGCGACCAAAGCCTCGCTTGCGGGCATTAATGCGTCCAACATGGTACGGTACCCTGGTCGGGCCCCTCCATAGAAAGTCATCCGCTCTATGCCGTGTTGAAGGGCCGTTGCCCATTCTCCTGGCGCAGGTACTGAAGCATGCTGTTCCATAAGGGAGCGCGCCAAAGCACGCAATAAAATTTCGAGAAGTGCTCCAAAAGTCCCACCCATTGAGTCGCTCACGGCATTCGCCAAAGAGGTAACGAATGTAGAGGCATTAGGCGGCGGCGTCATTCCTGACTCGCTAGAACACAAAGAAAGAACCGCCCTGGCTCCTCGCTCCAGAGTCATACCGCAATCTCCATCCCCCCCAATGGCGTCCAGGTCATTCAATTGCTGCTTGGCCTGAATTAAGGCGCGAGCGACAGCCTGACTTGAAGCGAGATACTGCGCCCAGACATCGCAGGGAAGCACCTGTTGCCCGTGTGCGGCTTGTTCACGCGTGGACCCGGCATCTATCTCGGGAGGTAAGGGCACAGGTACAGGGACACGTTTTACATCTGGGGTTCGTATTTCCGCCGAGAGCCACCCGGGCGCCGTGCTGGAGGCATCCAATCGAGCCAACGTCTGAGTCTGAACCCGAAGAATAGTGATCGACACCCCGGCCATCTCAAGGGAGGTCATGAAGGGTCCCACGAAGATCCGACAGACCCTAGCAAGGATAGGAGGCTCCTCCAGTACCTTCACCGCGCGCCGGACTACTAGGCTCAGCTCGATTGCAGGCGTCGCTCCCATGTTGTTTACCAGCAAGGCGATGTCTTGATGTGGACTCAACGGAAGATAACCATGTCCTCCCTTCTCTTCAGTGCTGACGATTATGCGGACCATTCGCTCGACCAAAGCGTTGACCGGAAAAAGAGGCATACGCTCTATTCCCTCCTCGCCGTGGATCCCCATTCCCATCTCGATGGTATCGCCGTCTAACCGCACCGAGGGCTCGGAACCAGGTACCGTGCAAACAGAAAGGGCCAGGCCCAAACTGCCCATGTTGGCGATCGCTTCCTCTGCCTCCCGTTTAACATCCAGTAACGGTAATCCTGCGGCGGCGGCGGCACCCGCTATCTTGTGCACCAGTACGGTCCCCGCGACCCCCCGCCTGCCCGTGATCCCCTTGCTTGGAGACAAGGCGCAGTCATCTGCCACCACCACCATCTCAACATGCATGCCCTCGCTCAGTGCTTGCTCGCGAGCCATGCCAAAGTTAAGGAGATCGCCTGTGTAGCGCTTGACGATGAGCAGAGACCCCCTGGGCCCTGTCACCGCCCGGATGGCCGCCAAAATGCTCGCAACACTTGGTGAGGCAAATACACCACCAAGAACAGCCGCGGTAAGCATTCCGTCTGCAACAAAGCCACAGTGTGCTGGCTCATGACCACTTCCTCCACCTGAGATGAGCGCTATCTGCTTCGATTTCAGTGCATCAAAATCAGTGCGCAAGATGACGTGCAGGCCTTCCAGGCGGGTCAAGGTTTTGGGATGACTCAGCAACATGCCTTCCACCGCTTCCTCGACGATATCTTTAGGATCATTGATGAGTTTTTTCACCCTACATTTGTTAAACGCGGCCATAAGTTTAAACCTTCTGACATGAGAAACAGTACTGGTGTGTGAGTTCAACGCGCACGAAGGCGGGAGGTTACAATCCAGCATCCAAATACCCTGACTTCGCTTGAACGGTGACATTAGAGAAGTGGCTTCTTTCTTTGAGAGCAACTTTCAGAGAGAATACCCCACATCGAAATTTAATGTAGCTTTGCACGGGTTGTGGGCCCTTGGAGATGGCCCGCAGGTCGCTGTGCACAGGGCTCGGCGAGGGCGTGGGCGAGAAAGATACGCTGAGAGCGCCTGTGGCGGTCAGGAAAGCCGTGCTGCCCCGCTTGCACTGCAATCTTGGCGCGGTACAAGCCACAATGGAAAGGTCGGACTGGTACTTGGTTCATGCCTCATGAATTTCACGGTATTATGCACGTAGCGATGCATGCTAACGATGAAATGACATTTGAGAGGTGACGGGGGGAGGCCGAGTATCCTGAAAGCAGACTAGCGGGCCTCGATCTTCGTGGCTTTCATGGCACGCCTCCCGTGCTTTGGCTAACATGTGCTTTAAAAAACAATACAGACCCGTGGAAGAATGAGAGCAACGAAACGCGTGGGAGCTAGTTATCTGGGTCTCATTCTGTTGTCGAGCCTGCACCAGGTCGCCGCCTTCAGTCCGCTTGCAGTGCCAGGGGCTTCGAGTGGGATGCTTTCGACACATTCTCGCGGGACACTGAAGGTGAAGCCGTCGCTGCCATGTAGAACGCTTCTATCTACAGTCTCGTAAGTGGTTGCAAAAATTGTACGTGTCGACCAGTATGAAACAGTTGCCCGCGCATGGAGACCTCGCACGAGACAGTTCATTTGCCGTGCTTCTATTTCAGGGGGGAAGTCCACGGTCTTTCGGGGGGCAAAACATGGTCATTGACTTGAGGAGACATTTTATATATTCATTTCACCTGAAGACACTATGGATATTAGAACTTTTGCTGGCTGTTCGGCATTTGAGGTTTCCGTAATCCGTGCTTCAATCCTTTGTCCAAATTCATTGACGTATTTCTCTTTCTCTTCTGTTCACTAACTTTGTAGGGAATCGACAGATGCGCCTTCGTCCAAAAAGACGGCACCCACAATGGAGAAAGATGTGTTGAAGTCGGAGTGTGGGATGGACTACGTGCCCTTGGCCAACATGTTGCTCATCGGCGACTTCAAAGGAGCGGACCAGTTTACGCGGGATGCCCTCATCCAGATAGCGGGGGAGAATGCGCGGAAACGGGGCTACGTGTATTTTACTGAAGTGAAGGGTCTCCCGGAGGCTGACATGGCGACCATCGAGAAGCTTTGGCTCAAGTACAGTAAAGGAAAGTTTGGGTACACGGTCCAACGCGCGATCTGGAACCAAGTGACAGTTGGCAAGGATTTCGAGCGTTTTTGTCGGAAAATTGGGTGGAATACGGTGGAGAACGGGATTGAACGCAAACTCAAGTGGTTTGGAAAGTCAGAATTTATTTATGATTTGGAGAAAGCGCCGGTTGGTCATCTGCCGCTGACTTCCGCGCTTCGGGGGACTTCTCTCCTGAAAAATCTGTTGACCTACCCCCTATGGGCTACCGAGTGGAACAAGGAGGAAAAGAAAGAATAAGATGGGGCCTCGAGAGTGAAGCGGGTCAGGATGTGCATAGGGGCAGAGAGCAGGGCGGAAGGTTGGCGAAGCTGGTATTATCGAGGGTTGAGGCACGGAGCCGCCGACGATATGCTAGGCAAGGACAACAATTGGTGTAAAAGCCGAGTCGGGAGGAGAAGATTGGACTCGACAGGGCCTGAGGGCATGGGCAGGCTGCTGGCCCTTTGTAGGATCCAGAAGGGGAAGACAGTTCGCGTGATGAACCAGTTGAGAGTGCGCGCACGTTTGAGAGCCTTGGTGCGATAATTATGCTCCGCACGGGAGACAAAAAGAGCCATGTACGACATCCGAGGGACCCATAGCCCTTGAAAATAAAAGATTAGCAAGCATTCTGACGACGCGCACGAAATACCATTTTCTTATTCTGCAACAAAGCACACATTTCCATGCTTACGCTGTCTTATTCACTTTGAGCGTGCACTTGCCAAAAATTTATACTCATCATCCCATGGAGCTGTCTCCTCGACCTTTTAATGAAGGAAAATGTGTCCTCGCTCGCCCAGACCTCGCCAGTCCTCCGGCAGTATCCGAGCGGACACGAGCCCTGTATTTCAGGTAAAGAAAAACACACGAGGCCTTCGACACCCATGCAAGCAAAAACTCAAATGTTAGCAGCTGTATGTGGCATGCCTTGTCTTTTTCGTGATGCTTACACTGACGCACGCCACTCAAGCAGGCTGAAGAACAGCGCACAGGCGAGAGGCAGATACTTCACGCTCTGGAGCATGCTTGGGACTTACTGAATACGAATATATGCCCGTTATTATGGTGGAAAGATCATCTAGTAAAGCAACACTCATATGCGCGATGCTCTGCGCTGCCACTGTCACTGCACAAGCATTTATCGGCCCCAGCACTCCCTGCTTCAAGCCCTGGATCCTGCGCTTATCTCACCGACTGCACGAGGCAAGCAACAACCAGGCTGGCACAGCCCCACCGTCCTCTCAGGCAATAGCTCCCTCAAAGAAGCCGTCCTCCTCATTTATCTCAAAGACCATTCCCCCTTCGGCCTCTGTCGGTGACTTGCTCGAGTACTTAGGGGACCATTCCACACGCCGAAGAGCCGCACGCCGGCTTCTGAGGCAGTCAGAGCAGGTGCCAGCAGACGGTCTCGTCGCGTTGTTGAAGGCAACTTGCAGACTCGGAAACACAAATGGGTCCCAGAAAATTCTGGCCATGCTGCGGGAAACGGGCACGCAACCGGACGCGGCCCTCTACGAGGCCCTCCTCAGGATCGCCAACAAGCGCTACATGTGGGACCTGTCGCTTGCTCTTCTCTGCGAAGCAGAGCAAAGAGATGCCCTGACCTTGACGTCGGCCATGCTTGGTGGGACGCTTTACACGTGCCTACAGTGCGCGCGAGCTCAGGAGGCTGTCAAGCTATTGAAGCGCTTTGAACAGCATGGGGCCACGCCAGGGAGCAATCTGATGGTGCTGATGGTACGGCTGCTGAGTGACAAAAATATGGTGCCAGCCTTAAGGGAGGTCCGAAAAGCCATTGGCGCGCTGAGTGTAGAGGGCGATGCAAGGCTTTACACGGAATTGGTTTCGGCCTTCGGGCGCGCGAGCAGCTATGACGACGTGGTGGCGAGCGCGAGGCTGGTGGAGGGGACGGGTGTGGTGGAGAAGGGTAGGATCTACAGTACGGCGGTAGCGTCGCTGCTAAAAGGAAATTTGACTGCCCCTGCACGGAAGCTGTACATCCAAGCGCTTGAAGATGGTGCCGTAATTGGAGGGAAGGGGTTCGAGGCCCTGGTGGCCGGGGCGGCCGCCTCGACCGACCCTCTGGAGGGTGTCTTTTACCTCAATGAGATGAGGAAACACGTCGCTTCCGCACCTGCCTCTGAGGCGGAGGGAAGCATGGAGAAAGGCCTGCTCGTACCGGCTCACGTCTACCGGAGGCTTATAGGCGCCTGTCTTCGCAGCAGGCACCTTTCAGAGGCCGCAGACTTGGTCATCGAGTACTACAGCCAGAGCCCCGCCGCTTTTGCTGATGCCGTCCCTTTCAACAACCTGGTCAAGGCGATCTGCGACGCGGGTTCCGCGCAGGACCGGGCCCTGGCTGTGCAGGTCTTCGAGGCCCTCTCGGCCGTCCAGCCCGCCGGAGCTTTCGTCGGGAACTCGTTCACCAGCATGGTCCTGATTGGAGCCTACCGGCGGGTGCAGGAGCTGGACAAGATCGTGGCTATGCACGAGAGCATGCGCAGGGCGGATGTTGATGTCTGGCTGCCGGCGGCTGGCAACATTATGCACGCATACGCTCGGCAAGGGAAGGTGGAGGAGGAGCTCGACACTTTTCAAGCCCTGGCGGCTTCGCCCGCCCAGGTCGTCTTGGGTGAATCTCGCAAACACTTGGGAGCAAAAGGTAAGAGGAAAAAGACACCCTTTGCCGCCAACCCCTCGCCCTTGCTTGCCTCCTCCACCGTCGAGGCTCCCAGCTCCTCAAAGGAGGAGAAGCACCTGTTCCTGTGGAGCCGTATCCTCTCGCGCGCAATGTACCTCTCTGCGGAGCTTGGTCGCCTCGACGTGGCATCCCTGGTGCTGGCTCTTCTTCAGAAGTACTCGGGTCTACGAGCAGCCAGTCCTGCGGATTACATGAACCTGATCAAGGCCTTCGGTCAGGCGAAGCGGCCGGGGGACGCGCTACGAGTCCTGCATGTCATGAACCAAGGCAAGGGCGACGCCAAGCCCTCCACCCTTCACTACAACGCCGTGCTGCACGCGTTTTCGCGAGTGGAGCGTTTGGAAGAAGCGGAGGCGGTTTTCCAAGAGATGAGAATGCGTCAAGTACCGATGGACAGCACCACTTTCAACATGCTCATCTCGGGCTTTGAGAGAGCGCGGCAGCCAGATCGGGCGTTGGCCCTCTACGATGAAATGGAGCGGCGGGGTATCCCCGTCGACAAGTACGTTTTGAACAGTTTGATCAGCGTGACTGCGGACCTTAGGAACCGTACTCTTGCGAACGGACTATTGACACGCCTGAGAACCCTCGCTGGTGATCCGCAAGAGACCTGGAATGACGTCATGTTCGGCGCCCACATGCACGCCCTGGTCAAGGCGGATGTGGCCAGTCGACGCGAGGCGCTCGCGCTCCTAGAAACCTTCAAATCTGGTGGTCGGACTCCCAATACGATCATGTACAACGAAGCGCTGCACGCCACGTATCGGTTGGTGCGAGAGGATCCTGAGGGCATGGCGGAGAAAGCTTTGGGGCTTTACCACGAGATGCTGGCGCAAGGCCAGGCCTCCGCACCCTCCCCCCTTACCTACCGCCGTCTATTCAAGTGCTTGAAACAAGCTTGCCGCTTTCAAGAGTTGGTGGACGTGGCCGCCTCCCTACCTCGGGAGATGCTGGTTTCCCAGGAACGGCTCGGGATTCCTGTGATCGTTGCCTCCCTGCGTGCGGGCCAGCCAGACCGTGCGCGAGACCTCTTAGGTGACCTCGTCTTAAAGCCCAACACCTCGTACTCGACATACCGATGGGCCACGTTCATTTATTGCGCGAAGTTGGATCCGCCCGATGTGGCAGCGGCAGAAACCATTATAGGCTTGGTCGAGGAGCAAGGCTGGAAACCCGACCGAGGTTTTTATGCTTCGTTGTTGCGAGGCTGCTGGTTATCGGCCCCGAAACAAATCGAGAAAGCTTTCGATGTCTATCATAATATGCCGCTTGAATATCAAGGTGGAGACCCCGCGGCTGTGGCTGCGCTCTGTCATGTGGACCGCGGTAGATTGGACAGGGTAACGGAATTGCTCCGAGCGATGAGAGAGCGAAATGATGTGGCTGCTCCAGACCTCCTCGCCACGCTCCTGGGGAATCTCCTCTCGTGCGAAAGCTGGAAAAATGCGTTGTCTGTGGTGGAATTGATGATCGATTTCGATATTGCTCTGACGCCGCCTCAGCGTCGCAAAATCACTTCTCTCGTCCACGCGAATCCCAAAGGGCCAGCTCTCGAAGTGCTAGAGGGACTCGGATTACTGCGTGTGCGCAACGGAGATCATGCAAATGGTGGAATGGATGCAGATCTGGCGGGTCGGGAAGAGGAAGGCGAGAAAGAATAAATGCGAAATCGACCAAGGATGACAACTTTGCAAGAATAACTCCAGGGGCCGAAAAGGGGTACATAGAAAGGACTCAAAAGGGTAGAGTCTCAAATAGGAGGCCAGGTTTTTAATCGTTCTTGTAAAATAACGAATTTTTCATAGTAAGAAGTAAAAAACCATTTGTTCGACCAGTTTGGTAAGCGAATTTTTGTTGGCAAGTTCATTTTTTGACTTCTGTTTCTCGAATAAATCATCCAAATCTTAAAACGCACTTTCTAGTTGCTGTTTGAAACGAACACAACTTAATATCTACAATCATCAAGCTACCCGGATTTTCAAATCAAAGGACGCTAGGAAAACCCCTGGATTTATGTGTATAGAGGGTGGTAGTCGTGTAACTACCCGGAAACATATGATGCGCTGTCGCCTGACAAGTAAGGTTTTATAGGTACCCGGATGTTTGATCAGAGGAAACGTTGAGATGGACAAGTATTTTGGAGGGAAGGCGGGGCACGCGGTACATTTCACAAGTGTGCTTCGTTAAGCTACCCGGATATATGCTGGAGTTCAGATGATTTTCCTTACATGCATCGGGATGGGAAGGTGAGGAACTCGTCGAAGTTCTCAAGGCTTTCCATAGATGTCGAGAAGTGTCGACACTACAGACAAATGATGACATGTCATGTCATCTACATTTATGTCGATATCGAGTCTGTGATTCATGTCGAGGACATGTCGACGCTCGACATGTCAAAGTGTAAACCTTGCATCGTACACGCAATACTAATAGAAAGGTTTCAGAAACAACCCGGATGTACAAAGGCAGCCAAGAAGATGACGTCGGCGTGGAGGGCGCGACACGCTCGTACAGTAGAGGTTCTCAGGGCTTTTCAGTAAAAGCTACCCGGATGTATGTTCGAGGGATAGCTCGCTCTATACCATCTCGCACTGATGTGAGAGTGGTAAAAAAGTGGTTTTTTTCTCTGTCAGGAATTTCTGTATGTAGCATGAAAAATAATATTTCAATAATTTCGTGGAATCTATGATTTTAACTAGTCCTGTGGTTTTTTCCATCGACCAGAGCCCATATCGAAGTTCTTGAAGCAACATCGATGGGTTACAACAAGAGGACCGTAGAACGAAAAAAACAACTTCATAAATTCGTAAGTTGTATAGTTTAGCTAGTTTTGTGGCTATCGCAAAATGAATTCACTTGCAGCAGTGCACTATAGTAGGTGAACACAATGCTGGGACTTCAAAAAAGACAACCCCAGGTAGCTCGAAGGTATCGGCTGACATTTTCCTGCGTAAAAATACGACAACACAAAAATCAAAACTTGTTTCACGATGTTTTGTTAAAATGCCCGGATGTCCTCGAAGAACCCGTAAATATTATCGTCCAGATACTTCATGTCAAATG
>Ga0102934_1000485_pt1 | contig 26739 bp, 34 predicted proteins | sample SalPonR2_A_D1_MG_FD_78175 | JGI IMG/M metagenome (GOLD analysis project Ga0102934, IMG submission 78175) | Salt pond soil microbial communities from South San Francisco under conditions of wetland restoration - Salt Pond MetaG R2_A_D1_MG | ecosystem: Environmental > Aquatic > Marine > Intertidal... | reverse complement strand
GGCTGGACAGATGTTGCCAGGTTCTCGAGTGCTGGGACACCGGCGGTGAATTTCGGACCTGGTGATCCGACGGTTGCGCACACGATCGACGAGTCGGTGTCGATTGCCGAAGTCCGCGCCGTATCCGAAGCGATGGCGCGTTGGCTCGGTGGTCGATGACCCACACGGTCTGCGTGTTTTGTTCTTCGAGCAATTCCATCGATAGTCGTTATCTCGAATTGGCGCGTGAGTTCGGTGGACACTTCGGTCCGCGCGGGTGGACGCTGGTCTCCGGCGGCGGATCGGTATCGATGATGGGCGAACTCGCCCGATCGGTCCGGGCGAGCGGTGGACACACGATCGGAGTCATCCCGCAGGCGTTGAAAGACCTCGAGGTGGCCGATTTGGAGGCCGACGAACTCGTCGTCACCCACGACATGCGCCAGCGCAAGGGGGTGATGGACGAACGATCCGATGCGTTCGTCGCGCTGCCCGGAGGCATTGGCACTCTCGAGGAACTGATGGAGGCCTGGACGTCGCGATCGCTGGCCATGCACGACAAGCCCGTGGTGGTGCTGGATCCATGGGATGACTACGGCCTGCTTCGCCGACAAGTAGATGCGTGGGTGGATCGAGGATTCGTTTCGAAAACCAGCTTGCAGCGAGTGCATTGGGTGCAAGACCCCGCGCAGGTGCTGACCACGCTCGAAGCGGAGCTCGCCGGTTCGTGATGGAATGACCGCGTGACATTGGTCTTCATCGCCATTGGAGTGCTGGTCATCGCGGGTGCCTTCTGGTACGCCGCCGGCCGCATCGATCCCGTGCTGCCGGAGGATTCGGCGGATCTGCGTCCGGATCGGCGCGACGGGGAACCGGCCTTCGACGTCGTCGTTCGTGGTTACCGCATGGATGAGGTGGACGCCACCATCTCGGACCTGCAAGCCGAGATAGCCGAACTCAAGGGCAAGACGCAGCGGTGACAGCGCCTGAACGCGAACTCGTCCACCTCTCCACGGATGTGGTCGTCAATGCCCCGGTGGAAGCCGTCTTCGCGGCGTTCACCCAATGGGCTGCGCAGGGCGAGTGGATGCTCGGCACGCGGGTGGAGGTGATGGTCGGTGATGGCACGAGCACCGATTCCAGGCTCGCCGCGTGGACGGGCGTGGGACCGATCGGTTTCCGGGACACCATGACCATCACCCGCTGGGAGCCGCCTTACCGTGTGGATGTCCTGCACACCGGCGGCCTCGTGCGCGGACCGGGAAGTATGGAAGTTCTCGCGCTTCCCGATGGACGCTCGCGCTTCGTGTGGAGCGAGGACTTGGACTTGCCCCTCGGATTGCTCGGGCGCATCGGCTGGCCGCTGGTCAAACCTGCGTTCGTCGCCGGGGTCAGGAGATCCTTGCGTTCCTTCGCCCGATTGGTTGAGACGGGCACCCTGCCGCGCTAACCCTTCGGTCACCCGGGATAATGGTTATCCACAAGCCCGCGCACAAGCGCCGGCTGGGCTTTCCCGGGGCGCTTGCCAGGCACTTCGGGAAGATGAACGGAAGGGGACTCCTATGGCCGCGATGAAGCCGCGGACGGGCGATGGCCCGCTCGAGGTGACCAAGGAGGGTCGGGGCTATGTGATGCGGGTGCCCCTCGAAGGCGGGGGTCGACTCGTCGTCGAGTTGAACGCCGAGGAGGTCAAGAACCTAGGCGAAGCCCTCACCGGAGCCCTCCCGTAGCAGGCCGCAGACCGACTCACTAATCGCGTCGGGTCAAGCACCCAACGAGCATCCCGGATCCTTCCACCAAACAGGCGGACACCCAGGTGTCCTCGCTGCGCAATGACTCGGCCGCGGACTTGACGGCCGAAGCCTCCGCGTCCCGCCGAGCCGGATCGGCGATGACGCCGTCGGTTCCCACACCGATCAACACGATCGAGCCCCCGATCCGCAAAAGTCGGCGCGCCTGCTCGAGGATCGCCGGGTATTCGCCCCGGTCGGCGTCGGCGACCACCATGTCGTACGCGCCGTCGGACATGCGCGGCAGCACATCCAAGGCCCGGCCGGCGATGAAGCGCACCCGCGAAGGTTCGTGCCCCAGACCCGCGAAGGCCTCGCGGGCGTAGCGCTGGTACTCCGCCTCTAGATCGATGGTGGTCAACGTGCCACCTGGGGTCATGCCGGCCAGCAGGGCCGCCCCGGAGACGCCCGTGCCGGTGCCGATTTCGACGACGGCCTGGGCCTGGACGGACGAGGCGAGGAAGGTGAGGATCGCGGTCGCGGACGGGGACAGCGGCACCAGCCCCGATTCCTCCGCGCGGCGGCGTGCCTCGTGGATGGCGTCGGGCTCCACGGGCCAGGTATCGGCGAATGCCGCCATAGCCGATAGCGATGATTCGGATGATTCGATGGCGCACCTCCTGCTTTAGGACCGCCGATATGACCAACGGGCGATCGCAGCCTAGCCTTAGGTGTGAACGCTTCGAAGCGAATGGGAAGGCGGCAACGACCGTGAGCAACGAGTGGCCGCCTCCTGACGCTGGGCGGGAAGGTCCGCAGGGACCACCGCCGCCGCAGAACCCGCAGGGCCCGCAGGGCCCGCTGTACCCGCAGGGCCCCCAGAACCCGCAGTACCCGCAGTTCGCCCGCTACGGCGCGGTCCCGGGTACCCCCTCGTCCAGCCCCGCGCCCCCGGCTTCCCCGCCGCCCCCCTCGGCGCACCGACGCCGCAAAGGGGTGGGAGTCCTCGGCGTGATCGTGATCGCGACGATCGTCTCGCTGATCGTCGGCACCTTCGCCGGCCTCGCCGGGTACGTGATCGGTCGAACGGTCGACTCCAACCCCGCGACCACCGCCGTGGCTGCGCTGCCCGAGCCGTCCTCGGTGGCCGTCGATCCGCTCCCGCCGGACCAAATCCCGGAGTCGATCACCGAGATGGTGGGCAATGTGTTGCCTAGCGTGGTTTCCATCGCGATCGAAAACGGTGGTGACCAAGGCAGTGGGTCGGGCTTCGTGATCCGCCCGGATGGCTACATCCTCACCAACAACCATGTCGCGGCTCCGGCCGCCGATGGCGGCTCCTTGGTTGTCTTCTTCGAAGACGGTGCCAGTGCCGAGGCTGAGATCGTCGGCCGGAACTCCTCGTATGACCTCGCGGTCTTGAAGGTCGACGCGGAGGATCTGCCCATCGTGGCCCTCGGCAACTCCGACCAGGTGAATGTCGGCGATCTCGCCGTCGCCATCGGTGCACCGCTGGGCCTCGAGGGGACGGTTACCTCCGGGATCATCTCCTCGCGGGATCGCCCGGTTACGGCCGGAGGTCGCGGTGAACTCGCCTACATCAACGCCATCCAGACCGATGCCGCCATCAATCCCGGCAACTCCGGTGGACCCCTACTCAACAGCGCGGGACAGGTGATCGGCATCAACTCCGCGATCGCCACGCTCGCCCCGTCGTTCAGCGGCGAAGCCGGTTCGATCGGGCTCGGCTTCGCGATCCCGGTGAACTCCGCGCGTCGTATCGCCGAGGAGATAATCCAAACCGGTGAATCGGAGACGCCCGTCATCGGCGTCACACTCGATACGACCTACACCGATGGTGGATCGCGGATCAGCGAAGTCTCGCCGGGTGGTCCGGCGGATGCTGCGGGACTGCGTTCTGGCGACGTCATCAGGTCACTGCAGGGCCGGGAGACCACCGACTCCACCGAACTCGTCGTCGCGATCCGCAGTTACGCACCGGGTGACACCGTGCAACTGGAGTTCGAGCGTGGAGGTCAAACGCAGAGAGTCGATTTGATCCTCGGTGGATCGCAGGACATCGGCTGACATGTTCGATATCGGCATCGGTGAGTTGTTGGCACTGGCGGTGATCGGTCTTCTCATCTTCGGCCCGGAGCGCTTGCCCAAAGCCGCCGCCGATGCCGGCCGATGGATACGCCAGATGCGCGAGATGGCCACCAACGCGCGCAAGGAACTGTCCGATTCCGCGGGTGTGGACTTCTCCGGTGCGATGGATAGCGTGCGGGAATTCCGGGACCTGCATCCCAAGAACCTTGCCGCGAGTGTGTTCGACGACGACTCCGACGACGCCACCGATTCGAAGAAGACATCCCAACCGCGCGACAGTGCAACCGACGCCGGAAGCAGACAACAACCGCGGCAGTCCTTCGATCCGGATCTGAGCTGACCGAGCGCGAACCCACCGTCAGCCGGTGGGCGAGATTCCCAACTGCATTCCGGTAAGACCTCGAGGTTTGCTCGCCAGCAACTGTGCGACCTCCGACAACGCGATGCTCGCAGGGGCTTCCGGCTGGGCGAGCACGAGTGGCTCGCCCTTGTCGCCACCTTCGCGTAGCCGTGGGTCGAAGGGGATGCGACCGAGCACGGGGACATCCTTTCCCAACACATTGCTGAGTTGCTCGGCGACGAGGTCACCACCGCCGACTCCGAAGAGATCGAGTGGTTCCCCGCAATGCGGGCACGGGAACGAGCTCATGTTCTCCACGACACCGAGGACCTTTTGGTGGGTTTGCTCGGCAAGGGTTCCGGCGCGGACGGCGACGTCCGAGGAACCGAGTTGCGGTGTCGTGACGACGACGAGTTCAGCGTGCGGCAGCAGCTGTGCGGTCGAGATCGCGATATCGCCGGTGCCGGGCGGGAGATCGAGCAGCAAGACATCGAGGTCCCCCCACCAGACGTCCGACAAGAACTGCTCGAGAGCCCGGTGCAGCATCGGTCCACGGAAGGCGACGGGTGTCTCGACGCCACCAGGCTTGAATGGCAGCATCGAGATGACCCGCACTCCGTGGGCCTGCGGTGGCATCAGCATGCCTTCGACCATCGTGGGCGGGTTCGTGGCGCCGAGGATGCGCGGAATGGAGTGACCGTAGACGTCGGCGTCCAACAAGCCGACGGTCATGCCGCGACTCGCGAGGGAAACCGCGAGATTCGCGGTCACCGAGGACTTGCCGACACCGCCCTTGCCCGAGGCGATCGCGAAGATCTTCGTGGTCGAACCGGCCTGGGTGAACGGGATTTCCCGTTGATCGTGACCGCGAAGGGTCTTTTTCAATTCGGCGCGTTGTTCATCGCTCATCACATCGAGGTGCACGTCCACCTTGGAGACATCAGGCACCTTCATGACCGCGTCGATCACCCGGTCGGTGATGGTTCCGCGCATCGGACAGCCTTCGACGGTCAGGTAGACCCCGACCTCGACGACGCCTCCCTTACGGATGTCGACGCTTTTGAGCATCCCGATCTCGGTTATCGGACGGTTAATCTCAGGGTCGTTGACGGTTGCGAGTGCTTCGCGGATTGCGGACTCTTCTGGTTTGGCGGCCATTCTCGGATGCTAGACCCGCACTACCGCGCAGTTGAACCCCCATCGGGGTCGCTGTCCTGCGTGAGACGACCTTCGATCCCATCGAGTCGCTCGAGCACCTGTTCCAAAGTCTCGCGCAACTCGCTGCGGACGAAATCCCGAGTTGCCATATCCCCGAGGGAAGAGCGAAGCGATGCGACTTCGCGCGCTAGGTAGTCGCTGTCGGCGAGCATCCGTTCGTTACGCGCACGGTCCTCTTGGTATTGCACCCGGTCCCGATCCGTTTGCCGATTTTGGGCGAGCAGGATCAACGGGGCGGCGTAGGAGGCCTGCAAGGACAACAGCAGGGTCAAGAAGATGAACGGGTAGGTATCGGGGCGGATCTGCTCGGGAGCGAAGATATTGAAGGACAGCCACGCGATGATGACCAAGGACATCCACGCGATGAAGGCCCAGGATCCGATGTAACGAGCCACGCGTTCGGATAGTCGCCCGAAACGTTCGGAGTCATACGCCGGACGGATTCCCCGGGTGCTCTCGATTGGCTGATCGAGTCGCATCTCGCCGCTGCGCCGGCGCCCGCTAGCCATTGCCCACTTCCTCGCGCCAGTCCTCCGGCAGCATGTGATCGACGACATCGTCGATCGTTACCGCCCCCAGGAGGTGGTCGTCCTCATCGATGACAGGTAGGGCGACGATGTTGTAGGCCGCGAAGTTTCGCGTGACGTCTCCGAGGGGAGTGTCCGGCCGGACGGCGTTGATGGTCGTGTCCACTAAGGATGAAACCAAGGTGGAGGGCGGCTCGCGCAGTAGTCGTTGGAAGTGGCAGGTGCCGAGGTATCGCCCGGTGGGTGTTTCGGTGGGTGGTCGGCAGATGAACACCTGCGCTGCGAGTGCCGGCGGTAGGTCGGGGTTGCGAATACTCGCTAGTGCTTCGGCGACCGAGGCATCGGGCGCGAGCACTACGGGTTCGGTCGTCATCATGCCGCCGGCGGAGAAGTCGTCGTAGGCCAGCAGTCGACGGATGTCGTCCGCCTCATCGGGTTCCATCTCCTCGAGCAGGTACTCGGCCTGCTCGGGAGGAAGATCGGAGATGAGGTCCGCGGCGTCTCCGGGATCCATTTCCTCTAGGACATCGGCAGCGCGTTCGCGATCGAGCGCTTGCATGATCTCCACACGATCGTCGTCGATGAGTTCCTCGAGCACGTCGGCTAAGCGCTCGTCGTCGAGTTCCCGGGCTACTTCCAATCGTCGTTTGGGAACCAGATTGTGCAACAACGACGCTACGTCGGCTGGGCGTAGCTGGTCGAGGGTCGCGAGCAGTTGCTCAGCGGGTTGGGCTTCCTCGGGCAGTGACATACCCGATACCTCGGGCCATTCGACCAAGAAGCGCTCACCGCGCCGGCGCAGACCCGACCCACCGCGCTTGACGAACAGCGAGTCGACCAGCCACTCACGACTCTTGGTCTGGGCTACGCCGATATCGACGACCTGCACGCGCTCGCCGGAGTCGCGCAGCGTGATGGATCGATCCAGCAACTCGGCGGTGGCGAGGGATTCGTTTCGTCGTTGTTCGAATCTGCGTAGGTTGACGGTTCCGGAGACGACTACCTGACCGGCATCTATGGCCGTCACCTTGGTCATCGGTACGAATATGCGTCGCCGGGGTGGCACCTCGACCACCAGGCCGGTCAGCCGCGGTGCGTTGCCACCGATGCGCAGCACGACCACCGCATCGCGCACCTTGCCCATCTGATCGCCTTGGGTGTCGAAGACCCCCAGCCCGGCCAAGCGGGCCAGGAATAGGCGAGAAGTGGTGGTCGTCACGCCCGGAAGGCTACCGTCGCGCTTCGACGTTACCCGGGTATAAGGAGGCAGCAGGGTGGCAGAGCAGCCGCGGCAGCCGCCCCACGGCCCATCCGGCCTCACGCGACCGGCCAACGTCGACCTCGCACGCCTCGGGATAGCCGTGGTGTTCATTTCGCTAAGCGGGCCGATGATCGCGGCTACGGCGGCGCCGGCACTCGCGATCGCTTTCTGGCGCTGTTTGATCGGCAGCGGCTTGACGGGAATATGGGTCGGGCTGCGTCAGCGCACGCAATTGGCCCAGTTGACCCGTCGGGAACTGCGGCTGACCGCACTCGCGGGCTTGTTCCTTGGATTGCACTTCGCCACCTGGATCCCCTCGCTCACGATGACGACGATCGCGGCCTCGACCGCCTTGGTAGCCACCCAGCCGATCTGGGCTGCCTTCATCGCGCGTGCCAGCGGAGTGCGGATCGAGCGGCGAGTCTGGGTGGGCATCACGATCGCGTTCAGCGGCGTCATCGTCTTGACGGGCGTGGACCTCTCGGTGGATCCGCAGCACCTCGTGGGTGATGCGCTCGCGCTGGTCGGCGCGATCTTCGCTGCCGCCTATGTCTCCGTTGCCGAGCGTGTGCGGCAAACAGTCGATACCTCGACCATGACGTTCGTGCTGTACGCGGTCTCGGCCGTGACGATCTTGCCGCTTGTCTTCTTATTCGGTGAAGCCCTGGTGGGATTCGATACCCGCGCCTGGTTGTTGATTTTGGCGGTCACCCTGGGGGCCCAGTTACTCGGACACTCCATGATGAACAAGGTGCTCTCGAGTACTTCCGCGACTGTCGTCTCGCTGGCGATCTTGTTCGAGATGCCCGGGGCCACCATCGTGGCGGCCATCTGGCTCGGGCAGGTACCACCGCTCGCGCTGTTGCCGGCGGCCGCACTCATCTTGATCGGTTTAGCGATCGTTATCCGCTCCGCCGATCGACGCCCGGGCCCGGCGACGATTACCGAGACTTCGCCGATTTGAGGACTGCGCTCAGGGGTAGCAAGGCAACTGCCGCGAGGACCGCGATGCCTACGCCCCAGGCGATACCGGCACCGTCTGCGATGGCACCGACCGCTAGCGGCGCAACCACGAAGCCGGCCCGGGAAAGCCAACTCAATGTCGAGACGCCGGTTGCCGGCTTGATGCCCGGCAAGTGGGCTACGGCACGCATTGCCGCCGGGAACAGTGTGGCAACGCCGAAGCCGGTAACGGCGCATCCGATGATGAAGGCCCACGCCGAGCCGATCATCAGCGATCCGCCGAGTGTGACGGCGGTAGCCGTCATGGCGATGCGTGTCCAGGTTCGTTCGCCGATGGCATCCACGATCCGATCACCGAGGAAGCGTCCCGCGGTCATCGCGACACTGAATGCCACGTAGCCCCAGCCCACGAAGCGCTCTGGAGTACCGATCTCCGTTAAGTAGATCGAACTCCATCGCCCGGGGATGTCCTCGATCATCACCGCGAGGATGATGAAGGCGCCCAGCGCCCAGATGATCGGTCTGGCGATCACGCGGCGACTGGCCGCGACCGAGGGTGGTGGAGCCATGAACGACGACGGATCAGCGTTCGCGGACTCGATCCGTTCGACATCGTGAGCGGCGCCGGCCGGTGTGTCCTCGTCCAGGAACGATTCAGGATCCTTGCCGGCAAGCAGCCAGCGACGAGTGCTGAAGACCAGCACTGCGCACAGCACAGACACCAGAGCCAGGCTCCAGGCGAGTGGCAGTCCTATCGCAGCGGTGGTTACTCCGATGAGTCCACCGGCCACCGTTCCCAGGGACCAGTAGCCATGGAAGGTGTTCAGGATGGATCGCCGAACACCATGTTGCACCCGCATGGCGTGCGAATTCATCGCAGCATCCATGACGGCATCCAACGCGCCGATTACCAACAGTACGAACGCGAAGACCCACAGCCCATCGGCGAGGCCGATCAGCGGTAGCACCGGCAGGATCGCGACGAGGGAGAGGACCGCGACAGTGTTGCTCCCCAAGCGGCCGATCAGCGGGCCCGCGAGGATCCCCGCGGCCACTCCTCCGACCGCGCCTGCGGTGAGCGCGAGACCGATGTCGAAATCGGTAAGTGCCAAGTCGATCTGTATTTCCGCCAGGCGCGGCAGCCACGCACTCAAGGTGAGTGCATTGACGAAGAACAGCACCGAGACCGCGATGCGGGCACGCTGCATTCGATGAACCGACGGATCCACCCGATGAACCTAGGGCATGTTCGATGGATCGTGGATAGGCTCGAGGCGTCGAAAGGAGCGGGAATGAACCACAGCGCGCGCGAGGTACGAAGCCGTCGATCCAACCTCGCGGTACCTGGCTCGAGCACCAAGATGCTGGAGAAGGCGAAGGGTCTACCCGCCGATCAGGTCTTCATGGACATCGAAGATGCAGTAGCACCGCTCGCCAAGCCCGATGCCCGCAAGAACATCGTGGCCGCACTGAATGAGGGCGGCTACGACGGCAAGGTGCGGTCGGTTCGCGTCAATGACTGGACCACCGAGTGGACGTACGCCGACGTGATCGAGGTCGTCTCGGGTGCTGGTGCGAATCTTGACTGCATCATGTTGCCGAAGGTCCAGGGCCCCGAACAGATCCAGGCGCTGGACATGTTGCTCACCCAAATCGAGAAGTCCGAGGGACTCGAAGTCGGTCGCATCGGGATCGAGGCGCAGATCGAGAATGCGATGGGACTGATCAAGGTCGACGAAATCGCTGCCGCGAGCCCGCGGGTTGAAACGATCATCTTCGGCCCGGCGGACTTCATGGCGAGCATCAACATGAAGTCGCTCGTCGTAGGTGAGCAGCCGCCGGGTTACGACGTCGGCGACGCCTATCACTACATCTTGATGCGGATCCTGATGGCAGCTCGCGCCTACGACAAGCAAGCTATCGATGGCCCGTACCTGCAGATCAAGGACATCGACGGCTATAAGCGGGTAGCCGGGCGAAGCGCGGCGCTCGGCTTCGACGGCAAGTGGGTGCTGCATCCGGGGCAGATCGATGTCGCGAACGAGGTGTTCTCGCCAACGCAGGACGATTACGAGCACGCGGAGCTGATTTTGGATGCCTACGAGTGGTACACCTCGGCCGAAGGTGGGGCGCGCGGCGCGGCGATGCTCGGCGACGAGATGATCGACGAGGCCAGCCGGAAGATGGCCCTGGTCATCTCGGGCAAGGGGAGGGCTGCTGGCATGCAGCGCACGCAGACCTTCACGCCACCTGAGTAGTCGAGCGCTCATGGATCGAAGAGCGGCCAGTGCCTTGCTGGGTATTAGCCCTGATGCAGATCCCCACCAGGTGCGCAGTGCTTGGCGGGTGTGGGCACGGGTGGCCCACCCCGATGCCGGTGGCGATCCGGCCCACTTTCGCGAACTGGTTCGAGCGCGCGATGTGCTGCTCGAAGGAAGCATCCCGGTGCCCGTTGCCATGCCGGATCCAAAACCACGGGCCAGTTTGCGCACTGTGTGTCGCTACCCGGATCGAGCGGCGTTGGCATGGATCGCGGCGGCCTACCTGATTGCACTGGCGGTGCCGGTGATCGGCCTCGTGGTGCCCACGTGGCTCGCCGCCGGCGTCATGGGTGGATTCGGTGCTTTCGCGGCGGGGGTGGCGACCCGCCTCCTCCTCCAGCGCGAAGCCGACGTCGGCCATCGCATCGCTACCTTGGCGCTCGCCTGGATCCCGCTCACGCTTGGTCAGGTCGTCGTTTCCTCGGCGCTAGCGGTGCCGGTACTCACGGTCCTGCCCGTACTCGTCCTGCCTTTCGCGGTGGCCGTTGCGATGGTGAATCCTGGGGCGGGCCTGTGGCGACCGGTTTCCTCTTAGCCGCATCCTGACGCGCTGTCCGGGCGCGATGGCGCCGATGGCGTTAGCATCTCAAACACGCTGTGGTGGGCCGAGAAGGCAGATCTCGGACGACCTGTACGGAGGGGCATTATGGGGCGCTTGTTGCAGACCGACGGATTGAACCAGGACCAAAAGGACATTCTCGCGGGCATCCGCGAGTTCGTCGATGCCGAGATTATCCCGGTAGCCGGGGATCTCGAGCACAACGACGAGTACCCCAAGGACATCGTCGACGGATTGAAAGAACTCGGCGTCTTCGGCTTGATGATCCCCGAGGAGTACGGCGGCCTAGGCCAGTCGTTGCTCACCTACGCCCTCGTGGTCGAGGAGATCGCGCGCGGTTGGATGAGTGTCAGCGGCGTTATCAACACGCACTTCATCGTCTCGCACATGGTGCTGCATCACGGCACGGAAGAGCAAAAGCAGCACTACCTGCCCAAGATGGCCGAAGGTGAGATTCGCGGCGCCTTCAGCATGACCGAACCAGAATGCGGATCGGACGTATCGGCAATCACCAGCAAGGCGGTGGCCGATGGTGATGACTACCTGCTGACAGGCCAGAAGATGTGGCTGACGAACGGCGGATCCTCGAACTTGGTCGCGGTGCTCGTCAAGACCGACAACGCCGCACCGCAGGACGCCAGCGTCTATAAGCGAATGTCCACTTTCCTCATCGACAAGCCGGAGGGTTTCGGCGAGGTGCGTGAAGGCCTGACCATCCCGGGGAAGATCGAAAAGATGGGCTACAAGGGAGTCGACACCACCGAGTTGGTGATGGATGGTCTCCGGCTGCCCGCCAGTGCGATCCTCGGCGGGGAACCCGGCAAGGGCTTCTACCAGATGATGGACGGCGTGGAGGTCGGGCGCGTCAACGTAGCCGCTCGGGCCTGCGGCCTCGCCCTGCGTGCGTTCGAACTCGGCATCGAGTACGCCCAGCAGCGAGTCACCTTCGGCAAGCAGATCAGCGAGCATCAGGCCGTCGCCTTCCGGCTCGCCGACATGGCCACCAAGGTCGAGGCCGCCCACCAGATGATGGTGATGGCCGCACGGACCAAGGACAACGGCGAGCGAAACGACCTCGAGGCCGGCATGGCCAAGTACCTCGCGAGTGAGTACTGCAAGGAGGTGGTCGAGGACTCCTTCCGGATCCATGGCGGTTACGGCTACTCCAAGGAGTACGAGATCGAACGGCTCTACCGCGAGGCGCCGATGTTGATGATCGGCGAGGGCACGGCCGATATTCAGAAGATGATCGTGGCTCGTCGGCTGCTCGAGGACTACAAGATCCGCACCTGATGACCGAAATCCCCTGTGTGGGCGCCGTGGTCTTCGACGACACCAACCGGCTTTTGCTGGTCAAACGCGCGAATCCGCCGGCGCAGGGCATGTGGTCGTTGCCCGGTGGTCGCCTGGAGTCGGGGGAGACCGCCGAGCAAGGCGTGGTGCGGGAGGTCTGTGAAGAGACCGGCTTGGTGATCGAAGTCGAACGCGAGGTTGGCACGGTGCAACGGATGGCCCCGGGCGGAGGCACGTACGTGATCCGTGACTTCCTGTGCATCGGGTCGGGGGAACCCGTTGCTGGAGACGATGCCGCCGATGCCCGATTCGTGACGGCGAGTCAATTACGCGAACTACCGACCAGCGAAGGTCTGGTCGAGGCGCTCGAGGCTTGGAATCTGCTTCCCGCTGACCTACGGTGACGCGATGCTGGTGAAGTTGTCGGCCACGAAAGTCGGCGCGTGGCAGGACTGTCCGCGCAAGTACTTCCTCACTTACGTCGCAAAGGAGCGGCACGGAAAATCGTGGGCGCATCTGTCCTACGGCAATGCGGTGCACGGTGCCTTGCGCGAATGGTTCGACCTGCCTGTCGAGCAACGCACCGACGATCGAATCCCCGCTCTCGTCGATGGGGCATGGACCGATGCCGGATTCCAGGACCAGGCCCAGGCAGCGAGGTGGCGAGCAACCGCAACGCAGATAGTCCGCGATTATCTGGCCGGGGTGCCATCATCCTTCGAACCGATGAGCACCGAACGCAGTCTGGCTTTCAAGACCGAAACCTTCATCGTGGAAGGACGCATCGATCGGTTGGATGAGCTCGATGGCGAGGTGTCGGTAGTCGACTACAAGACCGGCCGATCCGCTCCCGCCGAGGACGATGTCCGCGGATCCGCGGCGTTGGCGATGTACGCGCTTATGGTGCAGCGGACGCTGAATCGTCCTTGCTTCGACGTTGCTTTGCATCACGTACCCAGCGGCAGCCAGGTGACATGGCGGCACACTCCCCAAAGCTTGGATCGTCATCTCGACCGGATCGGCGCTCTGGCAACGGACATCGCCCGGGCTCAGGACACCTGGGAATCGACCGACCATTCCGATGAGGTGCGCGACGAACTATTCCCTGCGCAGCCCGGAGCGCTATGCGGATACTGCGATTACTGGGATATCTGTCCAAGCGGCCAACAGCAGACGCGGCGACGCGAATCCTGGGAAGCGCTCGAAGGCTCCAGCGCGCGGGAGACTAGGTAGCCGGGATTTGCGCCCACACGCACAGTTGCTCACCGTTGCGCTCGAACCCCCACGCGGTCGTGAGCTCCTCGATCAGCAGTAGGCCACGTCCACCGGAATCATCGGCACCGGAATCGCTATCGACCCGCACGGTGGGCTCGAAATCAGATGCGCTGCACACTCGTAGCAGTAGGCCATCGGAGCGAACGTCCGCCTGCAGCGTGATTGGCCCTCGGCCATGCCGCCATGCATTCGTGATCAACTCGGTGGCGACCAGTTCGGCATCGATCGCCTCTTCGTTGCCGGAGAGCAGTTGACGCAGGTGCCAGCGCGCCTGACCGGGAGCCGTGGCATCGGCCGGTAACTCCCAGGTCTGTGTTGCGCTCATGCTTGGCCTCCGTGCGTGCATCCGTGCGATCACCGCATCTTTACATTGGGCGTCGCATTAGGCCGCCACAATAGGTCTATGGGCCGGGTCATCGCCGTCGCGAATCAAAAGGGCGGCGTTGCCAAGACAACCACCGCCATCACCGTCGCCTCCGCGCTCGCGGAATCGGGCAAGCGTGTCTTGGTGGTGGATCTAGACGCGCAGGCCTGCGCCACCTTCTCGCTGGGCATCGATCCAGAGGACCTACCGGCCGAACTGCCAAGGACCTATCTGTCCGGGGAGGGGGAGCCGCCGATCATCTCCACTGAAGAGGGGGTGGACTTGCTGCCGGCCACGATCGATCTAGCGAGCGCCGACCACGATTTCGCAGGCGGCGCGGGCCGCGAGCGCATGCTCGAGCGGATCGTGGATCCGCTTCGGGAGGCTTATGACTACATCGTGATCGACTGTTCGCCGTCCTTGGGGCTGATGACGATCAATGCCCTCATCGCCGCTGACGAAGTCCTCGTTCCCTTGAAGTGCGAGACGCTTGCGCATCGTGGGCTCGGCCAATTGATGGAGGCCATCGAGGAGGTGCAGCGCTGGGCGAACCCGACGCTTCGGGTGGCCGGGCTGGTACCGACTTTGTTCGACGGACGAACGATGCACGCCCGCGCCATCCTCGCCGATCTCGGACCACGCTTTGAAGTCCCGGTGCTCGAGGCGATACCGCGCAGTGTGCGTTTCGCCGAGGCGCCGGCTGTCGGCCGGACGATCTTGGCGACCGCCCCGCGCTCCGAGGGCGCTGCGGCTTACCGGCGGGTGGCTCAGGCCTTGGATTCCTGACCGCCGCGGGTGCGTCGACGGCGCCGCTGCGGTTTGCTTGCCGCAGCATCGCTCGCGCCGTTACCCGACGAACTCTTAACCGACGTGCTCTTGCCCGACGAACTCTTCCGCCGTGGCTTGTCATCGCCGGAACGACGACGTTGGTCCGGCTTCTTGTCCGAACGTGGACGCTTGCCGGTCTCGCCGATGTCCTCGACCTGTTCGGCATCGAGGCCCGCGCGTGTGCGCTGGCTCTTGGGCAGCCGACCGGCAGCACCCTCGGGGATACCGAGGCCGGTGTAGACGTGCGGGCTCGTCGAGTACGTCTCGATGGGGTCCTTGAAGGGCAACTTGAGCGCTCGATCGATCATCTGCCAGCGCGCGATGTCCTCCCAGTCAACGAGGGTCACGGCTACCCCGGAGGCCCCGGCGCGACCGGTGCGACCGATCCGGTGCAGATACGTCTTCTCATCATCCGGGCATTCGTAGTTGATGACGTGGGTGACACCGTCGACATCGATGCCGCGAGCTGCCACATCCGTGGCGACGAGGATGTCGACCTTGCCGGCCCGGAACGCACGAAGGGCTTGTTCCCGGGCACCTTGGCCGAGGTCACCGTGGACGGAGCCGACGGCGAACCCGCGCTCGGTGAGTTCGTCGGTGATCTTTTGTGCCTTGCGCTTAGTGCGGGTGAAGATCATCGACAACCCACGACCCTCTGCCTGCATCACCCGCGCGATGAGTTCGATCTTGTCCATCGGGTGGGCACGCCACACGTGCTGCTCGATGGCATCGACGGTCGCGGTCTCGTCGCCCGGATCCGCTGCGCGGATATGGGTCGGCTGATTCATGTAACGGCGAGCGAGGGAAACGATCTGACCGGGCATGGTCGCCGAGAACAGCATCGTCTGCCGGTTACTCGACACCATCGCGACGATTCGTTCGACATCGGGCAAGAAGCCCATGTCCAGCATCTCGTCGGCCTCATCGAGCACGAGTTCGCGAACGCACGACAAATCGAGTTCCCCGCGCTGGGCGAGGTCGATGATGCGCCCGGGGGTTCCGACCACTACGTCCACTCCGGCATGCAACGCATCGATCTGGGGCTCGTAGGCGCGACCGCCGTAGACGGACAACACCCGGATCCCTAAGTTCTTGCCGGCCCGATCGATATCGGTGGCGACCTGGGACGCGAGTTCGCGAGTGGGGCAGATGATCAACCCCTGCGGCTTTCCCTGCGCCGCCTCGGGCAACTCGGCGTACTGGGGTGTATTCGGTGCCGCGATGCGCTGGATGAGCGGGAGCCCGAAGCCGAGCGTCTTGCCCGTGCCGGTCTTTGCTTGCCCGATGATGTCCCGGCCCTCGAGGGCCATGCCCAGGCACATTTCCTGGATGGGGAATGCGGTGGTGATGCCATGGGCGGATAACGCGTCGACCACAGGTGCGATCACGCCCAGTTCGGCGAAGGTAGGGGCTTGTAGCGTCGACTCCTCGGAGTCGATCGTTGGGGTTGTAGCCGCGTCTTGGGGTGCGGTCTGGCTTGTGTTACTCAGGGGAACTCCTGTGTTGAGGGCGGACGCACAGCCCACCCGAGGGGATCGATCGACGATCGACGGCGGAAACCGATGCTCCGCAACCCTTCAACTGTACCCTGACGGCACCATGATCGACGGATCCACTCCCTTCGAGGCCACCGATGCGGCCCTGCTCGATGCGCAGTACCGCGCCGCGCTGGTGGATCTGTTCGGGGTGCTGGCATACGGCGAACTCGGTGCATTCGAGCGCCTAGCGGCCGACGCCGCGATGGCCCCGCGCATCACCGACAAAGCGGCGCTGGCCGGAATGGCCACCGCGGAGTACCGCCATTTCCTAGCCCTGAGCGATCGGCTCACGGACTTGGGTGTCGATCCGGAACAGGCGATGGAGCCGTTTCGCCGACCGATCGACGAGTTCCATGCGCACACCAAGCCAGCGGACTGGCTCGAGGGACTCGTGAAGGCCTACGTCGGCGACGGAATCGCGCTCGACTTCTACCGCGAGATCTCGGCGTACGTGGATCCGGCGAGCCGCGAACTGGTCATCTCCACCTGCGAGGACCTGGGTCAATCCGTATTCGTCGTCGATCGGGTGCGCTCTGCTATCGACGCCGATCCACGGGTGGCCGGCCGCTTGGCGCTGTGGGGTCGACGCTTGGTTGGTGAAGCGCTCTCGCAGGCTCAACGGGTCGCCGCTGAGCGTGACGCGCTCAGCACGCTCTTGGTCGGCGGGACGGACAGACCCGGCGTCGACCTCGCTGAGATCGGCCGCATGCTGGCGCGACTGACCGAGAACCATTCTCGGCGGATGCAAGAACTCGGTCTGGCGGCCTGACTTCGCTAGTCGAGAACCAGTCGGGTTCTAGGCGAGCGAGCCGAAGCCGACCTTGCGGCTGGCCGAGGGGCCGATCTCCACGTACGCGATCTTCGCGGCCGGCACGAGCACGGTGCGGCCTCGGTCGTCGGTCAATGACAGCAGGGCGCCGTCGCTGACAGCCTTTTCCACGGTCGCTTGGATCGACTCGTGTGATTCCGCGCTGTCTATGGCGATCTCCCGTGGCGAATCGGTGACACCGATCTTGATCTCCAACGTTCCACACCTCTTCTTTTTCGACGACAAGCGACTTGCTGGCGCCTGACCGCAGACTACGTGCTCGAACCGGTAGGCGCGATCCGACTGGAGGTTCGTTACTCCGCAGGGGGATGGGAAAGCGGGAAGCTTCGGATGCCCCGCCAGGCCAGCGCGGAGACGAGATCGGCTGCCTCGTCGATGGGGGTGCGGGGCTCAGCGGAGTACAGCCAGCGCGTCGCCGCCACCTGGGCCAGGCCCTGCAAGCCCGATCCGAGCAACATCGCCTGCTCGGGACGCAAACCGGTATCGGTGGAGATGACGTCGGCGATCTTCGCCGCGATCGCTTCGTGCGCTCGATCAACGCGTTCGCGCACGGCTGATTCGTTCATGACGTCGCTTTCGAAAACCAACCGGTACGCGCTGCCCTGGTCGGCGACGAAGGAGAAGTAGGCGCGCATCGTCGCCCGGACGCGTTCCTTGTTGTCGGTGGTGCTTTGAAGTGCCTCGTCAGCCGAACTCAACAATTCGGCGATGCCACCGTCCAGAAGTGCGAGGTATAACTCGAGCTTGCTCGGGAAGTGCTGATAGACCACCGGTTTGGAGACCCCCGCGGCATCGGCGATCTCGTCCATGCCCGCAGCGTGATACCCCCGCTCGACGAACACTTGCCGGGCGACGCTCATTACCTGTTCGCGACGTTGCTCGCGGGGCAGACGGGTGCCGCGCGCTGTCTCCATCGCACTGGTCATGCCTGCAGGCTAGCCCCCCGGAAGCATTAGGCTCCAGGCATGAGCGCTGTCGAGGCCGCGCTGAGTGTCGACGACCTCACCGTCACCTACGGCAAGGCGCGCGGTATTTCGGGGATCACCCTGGAGGTGCCAACGGGTCAAGTCACCGGATTACTTGGCCCCAACGGAGCAGGCAAGACCACGCTATTGCGGGCAGCGCTGGATCTCGTCCACCCGACCAGCGGCAGCGTGCGCATCCTCGGCGTGGACTCCACAGACCCGACCGCGCGCGCACACATCGCGTATCTGCCAGGCGACCTGCTGCTTCCCGGTCGGTTGACGGGCTGGTCGGTCCTACGCCGATACACAGCCGCCCGCGGCGGGCTCAGTCACGATCGTGTTGTCGATCTTGCGCAACGATTGGACCTGGATCTGTCACGACCGGTGGGCCAGTTGTCCAAGGGCAATCGGCAGAAGGTCGGCCTGATCCTGGCATTCGCTTCGGAGTCGAGATTGCTGCTGCTCGATGAACCGACTTCCGGCCTAGACCCGCTCTTGCAGCGCGAGTTCGCGACGTTGGTGCGCACGGCCGTGGCCGACGGCGCGGGGGTATTGCTCTCGAGTCACGTGCTGTCCGAACTGGAGGGGCTGGCCGATCGCGTTGCGGTGCTGCGAGATGGCGCCCTCGTCGCGGTGGAGAGCATTACCGATCTGCGCGCCCGAGCAGCGGCGATGATCCGCCTTCGCTTCGCATCGATCGAGCAGGCGCGTAGCTTCGCCTCCAGCGTGGTCGCCGAGAGCGTCGACCAACAAGATGACGGTGTCACCGTCAATGTCACTTTCACCGGCGATGTCGATTCCATCATCAAGACTGCTGCAAGATTCCACGTAACGTCATTGGAGTCCACTGCCGGCGAGTTGGACGATGTATTCCTCGGCTTCTACACCGCAGACGTCGAGTCATGAACGGCACTTGGACGTTCTTCGCCTCGGACCTTCGGCTCCGGACGCGATCGCTGTTGTGGTGGTGCCTGGGCATCGTCGCCTTGGTCGTCTTGGTCGATGCCTTCTATCCGAGCATCGCCGGCGATCCAGCGCTGGATCAAATGATGTCGGAGTTGCCCGAAGCCCTGCGACCGCTCATCGGCCCAGACGACCTCACCTCGCCAATCGGCTACTTGGCAAGTCAGCTGTACCTGTTTTTCCTACCCACGGTGATCTTGGTTTTCGGGATCGGACGAGGAACATCGGCCATAGCCGGGGAAGAAGAGGACCACACCCTTGACCTGCTGCTGTCGGGGCCGGTCAGCCGCACTTCGCTTTACCTGCAAAAGGCGCTGGGGGTGGTGTTCGGCATCGCCGTGCTGAGCATCGTCTCCCTGCTTCCCACACTGCTGTTGGCCGGACCGACGGGGCTGGACATACCGATCGATGCTCTGGTCTCGGTGACGGTGCAAATGTTCGCCTTCTTGCTGTTGTTCTCCATGCTGGCCATGTCCGTTTCCGCGGCCGTTGGACGGAAGGGGTTGGGCATCGCCGTTTCGGCTGGAATCGCCTTCGGGACGTTCCTGATCGACGGCCTTGGTCAGTCCATCGAATGGTTGGAACCGTTGCGCGATCTCACTCCATGGCGGTGGTACGACGCCACCGCTGCCATGAAGGAAGGATTCCTGCCCGGCCCACTGGCCATCCTCGTCGTTGCCACCGTCATCGTGACTGCCGTGGGGCTACTCGTGTTCCGAAGGCGTAACCTGCGAGCGTGAACCAGAGGCTGGAACCACCTACGTCGCCCTTCGAACGGCATGAGTCGCTGTTGACCGAGCGATCGTTGGCCTATCGGCATGCACCGTCGCTCGAGGCGGGGGCACCGGCAGCCGTTTTCCTACACGGACTCGGCGGCTCGGCGCTGAACTGGACGGATTTCATGGGGCGAATGCGTTCGCAGTTGGACTGCTACGCCATCGATCTGCATGGCTTCGGCGCGTCTCCACCGCCGCGCGACGGTGACATGTCGCCCGCCGGTCATGCGCGGGCGGTCACCGACTTCATCGTCGAGCACGAACTCGGCCCGGTCCATCTATTCGGCAATTCCATGGGCGGCGCCATCGCGGTGCAACTCGCTGCCCGTCGGCCCGATCTTGCGCGAAGTCTCACCCTCATCTCACCGGCCTTGCCCAACCTGCGCTACGCCACCAAGGGCAATGTCCACCTGCCGGTTATCTCGGTGCCCGGAATCGGGGAGCGACTGATCCCGAAGTTCGTGGAAACGACTACCCCCGAACAACGGATGCAAGCCACGATCGATGGCACCTTCGCCGATCCATCACGGCTCTCGGATGTGCGTTTCGCCGAGGCCGTCGAGGAAATCCGAATGCGCGATGCCCGCCCATACGCCCACGATGCATTCCTGCAATCCCTGCGCGGCCTGCTGCGTACCTATCTCGATCGCGGCGGGAACCGGCCCTGGAAGCTCGCGGAGCGGATCCAAGCACCCACGCTGCTGGTGTACGGGCGCAAGGATCCACTCGTGGATTCGCGTACCGCCCACCGGGCCACCAAGCGCTTCCCCAACGCGCACGTCGTGGTGTTGCCCGACAGTGGCCACGTAGCGCAGATGGAGCACCCGGAGTTCGTCGAAGCCGCCTGGGATCGCTTCATCGCCCCGAGCGTCGCGCTCGCTGGGTAGTAGCCCGCTCCTCCTTCCCGGAAAGTTATCCACAGCCCGGAAATCGGGTCTATTCGGCGCGCTGCGCCGCCACTTAACGTCGACGACGGCCAACGGAAAGGGTCGTCGATGCATGCTCAGTGGTGCCAAACGGTAGAAGACCGAGTGCGAGATGAGGTTCGCGCGCTGCGGCTCGATCCGCTGCACGATGTGGATCGGGTGCAAGGACTGATCGATCGCATAACCGCCGAGGTCGTGATCGGTCATGCGGCAGGCTCAGAGGGACTCGAGCGGTCCGTGGCTGCCGATGTGGGGCACGTGGCACAGGCGGTGCAACACGCCATCAGCGGTTTCGGCCCCCTGCAGCCCTTCTTCGAGGACGACACGATCGAGGAGATCTGGGTCAACGAACCCGGCCGGGTGTTCGTCGCCCGGCAAGGTGCGAGCGAGTTGACGCCCGTGGTCATGACCGCCGCTCAGGTGCGCGACGTCGTGGAGCGCATGCTGCGGTGGTCCGGTCGCAGGCTCGACCTTTCGCAACCATTCGTCGACGCCACATTGCCCGATGGCAGTCGGTTGCATGTCGTCATCCCCGATGTCACCCGTGAGCACTGGGCGATCAACATCCGACGTTTCGTGATCCGGCCGCGAACGATCCATGATCTCGTCGCGGGCGGCACGGTGACCGAGCATGCGGCCACCTTCTTGGAGGCCTCGGTCGTCAGCGGCTGCAATGTGATCGTGGCCGGGGGCACCCAGGCCGGCAAGACGACGCTGCTCAACGCGCTGTTGGGTTCGGTGCCGAAACGAGAGCGCATCATCAGTTGCGAAGAGGTCTTCGAGGTGCGGTGCGATCACCCCGATTGGGTTGCGATGCAAACTCGAGATGCCAGCCTCGAGGGCACCGGTGAGATCCCACTGCGCCGACTGGTTCGTGAAGCACTGCGGATGCGACCTACTCGGTTGATCGTCGGTGAGGTTCGCCAGGCGGAGTCCTTGGACCTGCTCATCGCGATGAACTCCGGAATGCCCTCGATGTCCACGCTGCACGCGAACAGTGCCCGTGAAGCCGTTACGAAACTGTGCACGCTGCCGCTGCTAGCCGGGGCGAATATTCCCGGGGACTTCGTCGTCCCCACGGTTGCTTCGAGTGTCGACCTGGTTGTGCACACCGCCACCGATCCTTCGGGCAGGCGCCGGATCCGGGAGATCAGTGCACTCACGGGCCGGTTGGAGGCGGGGACAGTGGAGATCGCGGCGATCTTCTCCGACCGCGGACAGGGCCTGCAGCGCGATCGAGGTTTCCCAGCACGCACCGAGGCCTACCGACGCCATGGCTTCGACGTGACACGACTACTCGGTGCCGCAAGCACCGAAGGTCGACCGGTGGCCGCCTGATGGGTGCGCTCGTTGGCCTGGCTGCTGGCCTGGGGATCTTGCTCATCGCTGCGCACTTCGCAGAGCAGCGCTCCCGCAGGCCCCGGTCGCATGCAACCCGGCGGATCACCCGGCTCCAGGCGTTGGTCTACGCCGCCGGGATACCTCGACTGACCGTCGCGAGCCTGGTGGGAGCGTGCGTGGGATCGGCCGTCCTGGTCGGATCGCTTGCGCTCATCGTCACCGCGGTGCCGATGGTGGCTGCGCTGGCGGCGATCGCATCGGCAGGTGTGCCCGTCGTTCTCCTACGACGCCGCATCGCCCAGCAAGCGACCGCACGACAGGAAGCCTGGCCCGATGCCGTCGATCAGTTGGCGTCGGCGGTACGCGCCGGACTGGCGCTACCCGAGGCCGTGTGCGATCTGAGCCGCCGGGGTCCGGTGGCATTGCGGTTGTCCTTCGCGGAATTCGATGTGGAGTACCGGGCGAGTGGATCCTTCGGCCGGGCCTTGGACGCCTTGCAGGACGCGCTCGCCGATCCAGTCGCCGATCGCGTGTGTGCATCGCTGCGCATCGCCCGCGATGTCGGTGGCAACGACCTCGGCCACGTCCTGCGCACTTTGAGTGCGCTGCTTCGTGAGGACCTGCGCACCCGCGGTGAGATCACCGCCCGTCAATCGTGGACCGTCAACGCAGCCCGTATCTCCGTAGCGGCTCCGTGGTTGACCCTGGCGCTGCTGTGCACGCGTCCGGAGGCGGTAGCCGCCTTCACCACATGGGCCGGGACCCTCGTGTTGGGTGCAGCGGCCGCCGTTTCCTTCATCGCTTATCGGTTGATGCGCCGCCTGGGCAAATTGCCGGTCGCCGAACGGGTGATCGCATGAACACCCCGATCCTCGGCGCTGTGCTAGGTCTAGCTGCCGCATCCGGTCTCTTGCTCGTCCTTGGGCGGTGGCGTGCCACGGCGGCTCCGGGCCTAAGTGAGCGAGTGGCGTTGCACCGTGGGACCCGATCACCTCGGGCGCGTGACATCGGCCCGGTCGGCACTTACCTGACTCTCTTGCTCCCGCGGTTGCTGAAGGCGACCGACACGGGTGCGGTGCGCCTATCGCAGGCCGGGCGCGCGGGCGGTGTGCCCCGGATGCGCGTGGACCAACTCACCTGGGGAGGGCTCGGGCTCTTCGGCGGAGCGCTCGTGGCGATCTGGGCGATCATGGGCGGTGCCACGGTTTTCGCCCTGGTGCTGCTTCCGATCCTCGGTGCCGTGTTGGGTCTGCTGTTGCTCGATCGGCGTATCAGCGCGCAGGCCAAACGACGCCGAGCCCGCATCGAGGAGCAGCTTCCCGATGTGGCCGAACTCCTCGCCTTCGCAGTTGCTGCCGGTGAATCGATTGTCCCGGCCTTGCATCGGGTCAGCGACATGGCTTCCGGCGATCTCGCCGATGAACTGCGGGTGGTCGTCGCCGAAGCAAGTACCGGAATCCCCGTGCAGGACGCACTGCGTGCGGCATCGGACCGGATGGGTGTGCCGGCAGTGGAGCGTTTCGTCGACGGATTGCTCATCTCGCTGGAAAGAGGAACGCCGCTCGTCGGGGTGGTGCGTGCGCAAGCCAGCGATGCACGCGCTGCCGCGCAGCAGGCGTTGATGGAACAGGCAGGCAAGAAGGACGTGATCATGCTGATCCCAGTCGTCTTCTTGATCTTGCCGACCATCGTCGTCATCGCGCTATTCCCCGGCCTGCGCGGCCTCCAAGTCCTCACCTCGTAACCGTTACGGGGGAGCAACGAAAGGAAGAATCATGTTCGCATCGCGATACCTGCACATCCGACTCGTGGCGTGGCTCGAGCGGCTGGCGGAAGATGACCGCGGTGACGTGCCGGGCTGGGTACTCGTCACCGTCATGACCGCGGGGTTGGTGACGGCCATTTGGTTGATCGCCGATGATCAACTCACCGCCGTGCTCGACCGCGCGATCTCGTCGGTATCCCAGGCGTGATCGGCAACCGTGCTCGGCTACGGTCGGAAGACGGAGCCGCATCGGTTGAGTTCGCGTTGGTCGCACCGCTACTGCTGCTACTTGCGGTCGCGGTGTTGCAGTTGGCTTTGGCCTTGCACGTACGCAGTGTGATGGTGCAAGCAGCCAGTGAAGGCGCTCGACTCGTGGCCCTGGCCGGTGCCGATGCGCGCGCCGGACAGCTGCGCACCGAGCGAATCTTGGATGCATCGATCGCTGGGACTGCGTTGCGCGCCACCACGGTGCGCTTCGAGCGCAGTGGAGGCAGTGGCGAGGTGCCGATAGCTGCCGTCGATGTCACGGCCGATCTGCCGTTGATCGGACTGTTCGGCCCCACGCCGATGACCGTCACCGGTCGGGCGGTGTTGGAAGACACCTTCGAACTCGGTCCGGGCTTTCGTTCCACGGAGGTGGGCTGATGGGGCCTGGTTGGACAGGCGGGAGAGGCAAGACGGGTAACTCAGAGCGTGGTTCGGCGGTCGTCGAGTTCATCGTCATCGGTGTCGGGGTGCTGATTCCGTTGGCCTACGTGGTGATCGCGGTGGCGCAGGTAATCGGCGCGCAAGCTGCCGCCCAGCACGCTGTTCGTGAAGCCGGTCGGGTCTTCGTGCGCGATGCGGTGGTGCAGACCGGCGAGGTACGGGCTCGCCGAGCCGCGGACATCGCATTCGCCGACCGCGGCATGGAACTACCCGAAAGCGCCATCGCCTTCTCCTGCCCGGGTCCTTGCTTGACACCGGGCAGCACGTTGTCGGTCGACTTGGCCTGGGATATGCCACTTCCGTGGATGCCGTCCGGCTTGGATTCGTGGTTGGCGGTACCGATTCGCGCATCGAGCGAGTACCCGGTCGATGATTTCCGTCCGGCGGGAACCTGACATGGGTGCGCGGATCCGCGAGGAACGGGGCAGTGTGCTGCTGCTCGGGATCGGCCTAATGGGGGTGGTGCTGATGGCGATCTCGGTGGTGACGGATGCATCGATGGCGTTCATCCAGCGCCAGCAACTGCAGGCTCGGGCGGATGCCGCGGTGCTCTCCGGCGTGCAATCGATCGACCGTGACCACTACTACGCCCACGGTGCCACGAAGCACACTCGTTTGCTGCCCGCAGTCGCCAGCGCCCGTGCCCGCGAGCACATCGAGCGAGATCAAGTACGCGATCGGATTCCCGGGTTGGTGGTCGTGGGGGTCGCTGGAGGTGACCGAGGTGTCGTGGTCGAACTCACCGCCCCGATCCGCACGGCCTTCTGGCCGATTTCGGCGTCCATCTCCGTGCGATCGGCCGCCTCGTTGGACTACGTCGGTTGATCCACACCGGCGCGCCGTACCCTTTCCCACCATGGCCACCTTGGAGATCGACGAACGCATCGCCGGTGTGGAGTCGACGATGGCGAACCTGGAGAAGGTGTTCGACGTCCCCAGTACCGAGGCTGAGATCGGCGATCTCGAGCAGCAGGCCTCCGCCCCCGACCTTTGGGACGACCAAGCCAATGCCCAGCGCGTGACCTCCCGATTGTCCTTCCTGCAAGGGGAGTTACGGCGCATGCAAGAACTCAAGATCCGTGTTGCCGATCTTCCGATCATGTTCGAGCTGGCCGATGCCGAAGACGACGAAAGCGCTCGGGGCGAGGCCATCGCAGAACTTGATTCCCTCGAGCAGGACCTCAGCGATCTCGAGGTACGCACCCTGCTGTCGGGGGAGTACGACGACCGCGAGGCACTCGTCACGATCCGGGCCGAAGCCGGTGGCGTCGATGCCGCGGATTGGGCCGAGATGGTCATGCGCATGTACACGCGCTACTGCGAGCGCCACGGCTGGCCGGTGGACGTCTACGACACCTCCTACGCAGAGGAAGCCGGCATCAAATCGGCGACCTTCGCAGTCAAGGCGCCGTACGCCTACGGGACATTGTCCGTCGAACAGGGCACGCATCGGCTCGTGCGCATCTCGCCATTCGACAATCAAGGCAGACGTCAAACGTCCTTCGCCGGAGTCGAGGTGATTCCGGTCGTCGAGCAAACCGAGAGCATGGACATTCCCGAAGACGATCTGCGGGTGGACGTCTATAGGTCCAGTGGTCCCGGTGGTCAGGGGGTCAACACGACCGACTCCGCCGTGCGATTGACCCACATCCCAACCGGCATCGTCGTCTCCTGCCAAAACGAACGTTCCCAACTGCAGAACAAGGCCACGGCGATGGGGATCTTGCAGGCCAAACTGCTCGAGCGCCAGCGTCAAGAAGAGCAGGCCAAGATCGACGCACTGAAGGGGGATTCCTCCGGTTCGTGGGGCAACCAGATGCGCTCCTATGTGTTGCACCCCTATCAAATGGTCAAGGATCTGCGCACCGAGCAGGAAACGGGAAACACCCAGGCGGTTCTCGACGGCGAGATCGATGATTTCATCGCCTCGGGGATCCGCTGGCGGCGGCAACAGGCCGCCGCGCCTTGACGGGTGATCCGGCCGGTCATGCTTAGACTGCGAAATGCCCCCGGCGCCCTGCGGCGCCTTCCCCGACCCTGAGGCCACCGTGATCCTCTTCGACGACGTCACCAAGACCTACGCCAGCCAGAATCGGCCGGCGCTCGACGGGGTTTCGCTGGAGATCGAGAAGGGCGAATTCGTCTTCCTCGTCGGACCCTC
>Ga0102934_1000484_pt1 | contig 26751 bp, 12 predicted proteins | sample SalPonR2_A_D1_MG_FD_78175 | JGI IMG/M metagenome (GOLD analysis project Ga0102934, IMG submission 78175) | Salt pond soil microbial communities from South San Francisco under conditions of wetland restoration - Salt Pond MetaG R2_A_D1_MG | ecosystem: Environmental > Aquatic > Marine > Intertidal... | reverse complement strand
GGGAACGGCTGCCACTTGCTTCTGTATTGTACCCCTCGGCATGAGATTGCCAGCTGGACGCCGTGCTATTGTGCCCTTCAGCATGAGAATTAATTCCTGATGCTGTGCTAATATATCCTTCGGCATGAGATTGTGAACCACTTGCAGTTGTATCATAGCCTTCGGCATGAGAATAACCACCACTTGCTATTGTGTCTCCACCTTCAGCATGGCTACTATATCCAGCTGCATAAGTGTCTTTCCCTTCTGCATGAGCAGCTATTCCTCCAGCCTCTAATGCATTAATTCCTGGGGTTCCACTTCCAGGATCGTTTGTTGAAAGACCATGAGCAAATGACTGTGCTCCTGAAGCAAGTGTTTTTTCTCCCCCTGAATGTGAATCGATTCCGGTACATTCTGTTTCATTGCCTTCAGCATGGGAATGATTACCATTTGCCTTTGTATTAGACCCTTCAGCATGAGAGTGTGAACCTGATGCGGTGCTAATATTTCCTTCGGCGTGAGAGTATGAACCACTTGCTTCTGTATCGTATCCTTCGGCGTGAGAGAATGGACCACTTGCTTCTGTATCGTATCCTTCGGCGTGAGATTGCCAACCTGATGCGGTGCTAATATTTCCTTCGGCGTGAGAGTATGAACCACTTGCTTCTGTATCGTATCCTTCGGCGTGAGAGTCTGGACCACTTGCAGTTGTATTGTCACCTTCAGCGTGTGAATAGTATCCAGATGCCGTTGTATTATATCCCTCAGCATGAGAATCAATTCCACTTGCTTCTGTGGAATTGCCTTCAGCATGAGAATAATCACCACTTGCTGTTGTGTTTTGACCTTCAGCTCTAGCATATTTACCAGTTGCTGTAGAATGTTTACCTGGAGCTTCAGCTCCAATTCCGTAGCTTGATATAACATGGGTCGGAAAATCACTTATGGTTGTATATATAGCTGGTATTAGTTCGTTTAATCTTGCAGGTGGAATATATCTTTCTTTTTCGCCAAATGATCCGTTTACATATTCGTCTGTGACTTGATGTACAACTGTTATACTGGTATCATTAATTACATCGTCAAGGTAAATATCTTCGTAAAATCCTGAATTATATAATGCCACCGACAAATTTATCTTTAATTCTTCAGTTACATTTATTGTTTTAGGATGATCAATATCATTATAAATAGTATAACAATCGGAATAATTGGAAGAATTAGCCGGTGCATATATAAATGCAAAATAGTCATCATATCCAACAGGAATAGACGGTATTTCAGGATATGTTTGATCATTGGTACTGGATGTTGTTTCTGATGTCATTGAACCATCGTATTTCATAAACAATGTTGTTATCTTATGAACATTCGTTGCGCTTGCTATATCAAATGTATTACCTTTAGTTTTAATTAATCTGCCATCTATAACTACATTACATGGTAGTACGTTACATCTTAGTTTATTGCCGGTTTCCCCTGAGCCTTTTTGATCAGCGTATATTACGTCATACCCCTGTCTTATTAACCCATTTTGTAATCCGTCCCATTTTACTATACTCTGTGAAATATCGACTCTTTGATCGATAATATTAAGATCTTTTGAAACTTCTGTGTAAAAAGTACCATTTCCATTTTCATCCATAGCGTTCCATGGATACATAATTACTTCATATATCAATGTTTTGTTTGCTGTTACTTGATTAAAAGTGTCTGAGAATGTTATCTCATCATCTCTATAAAGCTGTGAACTTTCATCACTACCACCAAATTTATAAGAAGATGAATCAAATAAATCTTCCATTTTATCTTTAGATTGACCCCTATAAACTTGTATGGCAGAATTAGATGACACGACAAGATCTCTTCTGTACTGGTACCATGAGTAATAGACATGTATAGTAGTATCACTGGAAACTCCCAATGATGTTAAATTTCCAAGTTTTCCAGTTGTTGTATTTATTGTTAGTCCACTAATATCTGTATAATTATTAGAATCCCCATCTACTTTCACTACAACAGTAGCGTTGCTCAAGTCTGTAAAATAATTAGATTTAATATATTTATGAACAAGGTATATAGAATCAGTACTTGGTGTTATAGTATGTGTTTCGCCTTGATGAGAAGCATCAGGATAAGATTCTATAGTACCAGATTCTACAGTCATCTCTATATCATCTGTTACATTTGATTTAACCTTTCTTATTCGTTTACTTGTCGATTCGTTTATTGTTACATTTTGAATACCGTCTTTATTATCAACTCCGCCGTATATTACTACGCCTCCGGCCATTTGCAAAATATGATAATCATCATTTATTGCCTCTTTGAGAGTTGTTGTATCATATTTATAGTTTATTTCATCATCTTCATTTGTGCCGTTATATGTTGTCAGATCACAATAAATACCTCTTGATACAAAGTCAGATGTTTCATCTTTATTATAAATAGGATCAAAATATACATTTCCCCCAACTAATCTTTGTTGCCATGTCAGTATATTCTTTTCTATTTTAGATGCACCTGATATAGAATCGAGACGATTTTCAATAGTAGTTAGTTTTCCACCTATAGTACTGCCACTACTTGGAGATCCTACATTGCCTATTTTCTTTGTGATAATATATAATAATCTTTCATATTCATTAAATTTAGGCGCATTTAATGCATTTTTCTTAATGAAATTATTATTTTCATGTTGATTAGTTACATAGCCTGTTTCGGGATTTGTTCCCCCAAATACTAAGCGAGGTTTAATTGTCTGATTTTCGTCAATATCTATTATACTTCCCATTCTAGAGTACATCCTTTGATAATTGGTGTAGTTTTGTTATCATGTTTTGTTAATTTATATAATATATATAAGTTATCTGTATCTGTAACGTCTAGATCTTGACCCTGTATTGTAAATATACTTCCGTATAAGTCATGTCCTTCCATTTCATTGAAAGCTTCGAGGGATTTATATACATAAACTTCTATGTTGTTTGTCTCTCCTGTATAATCAGTAGTAATATTGGTTAGGCCAGTTTTTGATGAACAATCTATTTTTAATCCTACCCATCCTTCTGCCATATATACATTGTTTTCTAAAGATATAAGTCTACTTCCTACTACGAATTGTCTTTTGTCGTTTCCAATCTGATCATATGAATCATTATATAAAACTATACTAACATTATCTATTTCAGTGTCTTCAAATCTGAATGTTCTTTTCTTGCCACTTAATATTGGATTATCATCATCATCCAGGAATTCAACGGAATCACCGTCATAGTTTGTAACAATACTATCAGTCAGTGATGGTCCTGATAATGATACTTTTTCATATTTTGATATCATTTCCGGAACTGGGTATATTCTGATTGTATTAAGCTCTCGAGTTTCAACTGTCTCTAAGTTATAAACCATACTGACATTATCAACATTGTTACCAGAAGTTATAGCTTTTGCAATATGAATATTATTATTATTTTGATCGATAGCATTAATATGAGAATTTTCGTGTAATTGGTCTACACGGGGCTTGTATCGGTTATTTGTTAGAAATGATTTAATATATTCATGCGCATTTTGAATTATTGCTTTTTTACCAGTCGTTGGATCAACATAATTATATTCTATGAAACTTGACGCTATTGGAAGAACCACTTCGCCAAATTTATATTCATGTCGGCATTTATATTGGGTTTCTAAAGATGAAGGATATATAATGTTATCCATTGAATACATTGATATTGCAGTTATACCAGAGTCTATATTGTTAACGACTGTTTCAAGTGCCTGTACGTTTTCTAGTATAGTATCGTTATTTATTGGTGATAAAAGATTATGTACTTCTACTTTATTCTTGAGACCGATGTAGTTTTTATAAAGTTCTGCGATGTCATCTGCAGAGTTTCTATGCATGTTATTGAATTTGTTAGAACTAGTAACTTCATTTGGTCTTACTTTCCTATATTTAGTTTTCATATTATTTATCCATTCTTAATATTATTTATGTATTTTGCACGTTCAATTATATTATACAATGAATTGAAGGCAGTATCCATATTTAAAATATTTGATTCCATATCATTTACCATGTTTTCATATGTTTCGTCAAGGTAACGAGTATCATCGGTTATCTCCTGATTAGGAACGTCATATTTTCTTGATTCATTTGGGCCACGGTGTCTATAGTTTTGTTTTGTTATACATGCTCTTATATATTTATCAGACAGTGTATCAATAGGAATTGGTGGATATGATAACACAAGAGGCGTACTGTATTGTTGGCCCTCATATTCATATCTAAGTATATAAGCTAGAATGTCTGTTTTGTTTGCTGTTAGGTCTAGAAAGTAATCTAAGTCTTTAAGATTATATGTATCTACCTTCATGTTTGCTTTATCTTTAGCTATTGAATAGATATCGAGACCACCCATGTATATATCTTCTGAAATATATACACTATTGCTAATGTAGTGCATAAAATATCTTGTTTCATATAATTTATAAGCATCATCTTCATCAATAATAAATTTATTTAGATCAAGGAGATTCACATAACCTACATAACCCGGTTCTCTGATTATATTAATTTTTACTGTATAATCATATCGTGCTACGTTCGATTGTATAAACTCTAGTTCTAGTCTTTTAATAGGTTTACTCATGTTTTATCCTATTTTGTTATTTAGAAGAAGAGAATTTCAAACTTGAATACAGATGGTGATATTCCGGTTTTCTCATCTATACTAAGTTCACCTTTAACATACATCTCTTTGAGTTCATCATCAGGATCACTGGGATGTGTTTTATATTCTAGTTTGAAACTCTCTTTCTTTGCAAAATACTGATTAAATGTTTGTTTATCATCTTCATAATATGAAGCATATTTTGCTAATATCTCTTTACCTTTTACATGTGTTGTTAGTGGGAAATCTAACACTTGATATGGCAATTCCTCTGGTTTAAAATTAAGAAATACCTTACCATCTTTGTATGCAAATGTTTCATGATTACCTGGGGCTATAACATTGGATAAAGTATTTATATCGACTTTACGCAGAGGTTTTTTGAATGCCCGTTTCTCTTCATAATTTCCAAGATCTATACCAGCATTAGATGTTTTATTTGTTAGCACATTTACATCATTGTCAGGATTATTAGGATCCAGTTTAAATGGCTGAGTCGTGACTATATTATGAAGACCTCCAGTCATAGTATAAGTATTTAGAGAACTTACATCCTCTCCATCTATACTATGAAAGTTTCCTGCAGATATTTCCTCTTCTGTAAATGGAAATATTGTTATATCAGTATCTTGAGAATAATAGACATATGTTTTATAGACTCTAAATTTATCTTTGGATTGTTTTATTATATCAAAACTTAGCCGAACTAATATATCACCATATGATGTACTAGGGAGTGAGTTATTCTTATTTATATGTATAAGTTTGTCAGCATATGAATAATAAATAACCGAATCTGTTCTATTTGTTTCTATATAAGCGTTTCCGGAAAAGTATTTTAATGATGTCATATCTATATCTATATTGACATTGTCTTCTTCTTCTACGTTTTCAATATAGCTATAATAAGTAATAACTATATCATCACTAACATTACATTGATCATATTCTAGAGTTATTTTGCCGGTATTATAGTTTATATCAGTGTATTCTATTTTTCTACCTGTTTTCAGTCTTATAATCTCCAGATTATTGTTAGCAATGGGATATTTTGTTGTAATATATTTGTCTCCATCTTGTAAATTAACACGGTGGCCTTCATCGTCAAATCTTAGGACAGGTTTAACTGTTATTTCATCATATGTATGATCAGTGGCAGCAGGTTTTATTAATGATCCACTTGCTCCATCTGTTGGTGACGATGGTGGTCTAACTCTGTGCTCTACTTTTGTATAGGATTCTCGTACCACATAACGTTCTTTAGTTATTGACCAATCATCATAGCCCCTATAAAGTTTTATGCTGTCTTCTATTATTTCTTCATCACTTTCTATATTTAGAACATTTCCGCTCCCATTATCTGTTACGTAATTACCAGTAGTGCCATCTAAAACATTATAAACTGCAATTGTTCCATATTCGTTGTTAGGAGATAATGTTTCATCCCATCTGTCAATCGAACTGCCAATGTTTTCTAATTCAGTTAGGGATGATAAAGATAAGTTTACTACAGTATTAGGTGAATTTGGAAATAGATTTTTTGGAGCAATGGGTAACCATCTTTCCTTATCCTGACTAATATAATAATCTATATTTGTCCCAGGAGGTCTATTATCAGTCGCCTCCATCATTACTTCTGTTATTGGTATATCAGTTGTAATAGCACTCGTAATAAATCTGGCGTCGTCATTAAAATTTACATATTCGAGGGCTATATTATTTAAGCTAAATAAATATATACGTTTGTTTTCTTCATTTATTGCTGTTTCAACTTGTTGTTCCATTCTAACTATAAGTTTGTCAATATAAATTGCATCAAAATTGAAACTATATATGGAATCTACAAGATATTCATCTTCTACAAGAGTTATTGTTTCTCCTCCGATTTCGGCTTCTATTGTAGTTCTGGTCGGAACATCATTAATGGAGTCAATAATAAGCGTATTTGCGTATATCTCCTTGTCAGTAAATGAAGCAACTATTACTATATCTGTTGGTTCTCTGTTGTCTTTTACTAGTCCAAGTCCGGTACGATTTTCATCTCCAGGGACAAAAAGTCTATAGAAATTAGAATCCACTGCAAGTGGTTCGTTTTCTTCGGAAAAAGCCTGCAAAGTATCAGAATTTAATTCACCTATATCTATGTTGTTTGCAAACATTTCAGATTTCTTGGCCTGTATAATATGTTTGTCTATATTTATTAGCGCAGTACTAAGAGACTTATCAAATTTACTCTCATCGTTAATGTTATTTCTTTCAGTATATCTAGCTAATCCCATTTGTTTTCTGAGCTGTTTATAATCGTCTTCCACTCTTAGTTTTGCAGAGTTCATAAGAGGAGTAAGACGCTTAATTGTTCTTTCAATATTGCTTAATTTATCGTCCATTTCTCCTATTGTATTACGAATAACTTCTACATCATTTTTAATAGCTTTTATACCATCATTAAACAATGGAATACTTATGGCCCCCATTCTATCTACTCTGCGAGTTGCATATTTATTTGCGCCCTTTTCGATAGGAGGTGCACTAAATACAGGCGATGCGACTAAATTTGATAATTTGTTCTCATTTATCATTCTTTTGATATAATTTATATTTATATTAACATTATTATCATTAGCATAGTCAATATAACGTTTTATTAGAACGTCGGTTTGTATATCTTTTATGTCTATTTTATTGCTCATCTTCATCTACCTTGAGTTTTACTTTTAGATTATATATCGCCGGTGATTTATCTGATTCATTCGTTTCCATGTCTATTCTTATATATACACCTAGAATATTGTTTATATTACCTAAATATAATGACTTGTTGTCTTTCTGAATAGAATCTGATAATAATATTCTGGTTTTCTTATTCATGTTGAATTTTGTAACACCGGTGTTACTAGGTTTTATTGTGTACCAGTCTTTATTATTTAAAGATATATAATACTTTATATACTCTATAACATTGTCAGGAATATAAGTATCTGCTTCTAATTCTATTGCCTGTACTAGATTCTCAGTTGTTATTAAATCAGAAATCCACTGACCAGATGTTCTATATGTATTTTTTCTTATATTAATACGATTGATATTTATATTATATTTTAAGAATCCTTTTCTATTGCTTACTTTTGTTTTTTGATTAGTACCAGGTTCTATTTTAGATGTTTTTATTTTACTGTTTAATCTCCTAATAACATCAGGTTGTTTATAGTTTAAACTGCTAAAATAGTTATATCTTTCAACCAGATCCGTCTCATGATATAAATCGATACCTTGATATTTTAATGTTGTTGGTTTTTCCTGTCTAAACCCAAGATCAATACTGGAAGGTTTCATTCTTTTTATAAAGGTATTATTCTTCGTATCTATATTGGTAACATTTTCATTTTCAACTGCAGATATGGATGGGTCAACATTACTGTCTACTGATACAAAATTGATTATTTCAGGTGAGTTAAATACATTTTTAACACTAACATCTAAGTAATCATCTGATTTAATATTGGTATAATAGTTTATAGGTATACTTTCTTTAATGGTTTTCATATATAAAGTATTTAGGTTTATCTCTTGTTGTGATATGAATGGCTCACTTCCGTCTATTTTACCTATTATATTACCGAAATATGTGCCAATTATTGTTTCACTGTCGCTGAAATTATTTGTGGCGTTTATAGCTCTGTCTAATCTATTTTTAGCTTCTTCCGGTCCGTTAATTACAAATGTGTAATCTGATGGTATAACTTGCACAAATGATTCTACAGGTAAAATTAGTGTATTATTTACGACTTCTACGTCTTTGGTTATTACATTTTTGTCGAAATCTATATCTTTTATTTCATGGTTAAATATAGCTTTATTAGTTATCTTTTCCAATGTTGATGATTCTAGTTCTTTGACACTGGTTTCCAGTTTTCTTATTGTTGGTTCTATTTTGTTATATTTATCAGTGAAATCATTATATATATTGTTAGCTTTATCAGTTAATTCATCAATGAGATCATTACTGACATCCATGATGTTTTTTAGTTCCAGAGTTAGATTGTTTAAATAGGATGATGAGACATTTGTCGTTTTGTGTACTTCTTCTATGTCGAATTTAGGAATACCATTACGTTCAATGAGATCTATTACATATCTAGTGGTGTTAACTAAGGGTTCCAAATCATAGACTATTCTATTTGAAAGTTCTGTATTTTGACTTCTTTCATATAGAGTTTTCAAGTTATTTTTAATGGATTTTAAAGCATATTTTATTGATGATATAAGCATTTTTATTCCCTCTTATTTCTATATAAGGCGTATCCATAAACTTCCGGTGTTATATCGTCTACTTTTCTGTTAGTTCTATATAATTTAGCTACGACTCTTGTTGTATCACTTTGTTTATAACAGCTTATGTTGATTAGTTTACCAGAAATAACAGTATTAAATACTATTTTATCATGATCTATATAATATTGGTAATTTTCTGATATTGGATTGAACTCTGTGAATTCCGGATTCTTTTCATTTGTGCCCTCAAAGTTAGTAAGATTTTCGACCCTTCGCCCATCTATTTCAATTTTGATAGGTTCATATGTAACTTTTTCATTAAACAAGTTTATAAATACACCTTTAGATTCAACCCATTCTGTGCCTGGAGAGTATGCACTTTCAATAATGGATTTATCTAAATGTGGAGAAATTGGTAACTGTATAACAGCATTTTCATCTGTTCCGTAAAACGCTTGTTTAAAATTATGAGCAGATATATTACTTTGTATATCATCCGTGGCACTATCCAAATCTATTGGTATATAGGATACTGTCATACCACTAGCTGGCTGAGATGGTGTACCGCTTGCATAATCTATTCCATTTGTATCAAATACATTTTTGTCGTGTATTGAGGAAAACTCATCTGTAGAATATTCATTTATGTTTATTTCTTCATTTCCTACGAATGCATGTAGAGTACCCGGAACATAACCGTAGCCAGTATTAAATTCATAAGGAGTTCCAGATCCTGAAGGTGTTTCATCTATTATGCCCATGTAAATTGCACTGGATGGTGCTATTATGTGATGTTCTTTAACAATTATGCCACTTGAACTTCCACTGACCCAATCATCTCCATAATCACCTGGTAAATCATCTATAGTCATTTTTCTTTCAGTATTACTAACGGAACCACTGACAATCTGATATGCTAAAATAGCTTCATCAGATTGTTCCTCTAATAATGATACACTACCGGAAGGTGGATCTTCAGGTGGTAATTTACCTATAAATATTTCAGTTGGTCTTTCAAATGATATATATTCATCACTGTCATTATGTACCAATACTCTGTCTTTGTTACATTTATTAAGTCTTGAGTCTATTAATACAGGATTACCAACTGCATCATCTAAATTGATCTCGTTAGGATTATAAACTTTATTATCAGGGGTTGTAGATGATATTTGATATATAGTCATTATTGTATCACCAGGGTTTAGATCTCTGGTTATAGTAATCCCTATACCTACAGTGGATCCAGAATATTGTTTTATAATAGAGTAATTATCTGTTGCCTCTTCTTCATTATTTATATATACATTTATTGTTTCACTGCTTGCATAGAGATCAAAATAGAATGATTGATTACTTCCGGCTTCAGTTACTGTAAATACATCTTTTGCATATTCCTCTCCACTAGGAAGGATTCTATGATATCCATTTTGTAGTTCTAGGAAATAATTGACTGTAGTATCTATGGATTTACCAAAAAGAGTGTTTTCATATGCTTCATAATCAGTGGTTGTTAATAAATAACTAAGAGTATCTCCTAATCCACCTATAAATCTTGATTTATATGTACTGTTATTAAAATAATGTATGTATTTTACCTTTAAATCATATATGCAGAAATTGTAATCCAAAATAGTGTTATATGTTTCGGACTGGTCCGAATTATTCGGCAACATAGATTCAATAGTTTCTATCAATCTGTTAGTAACTGCAGCCGTTGAATCACTAAGAGTATCAACTACACTGGGTTTAAGATAGCGCTTTAATGTTCCAAAACTGGCGGTATTGTAAATTTCTGATAAAGTGTCATTTAATTCTGATAGATGATATTCATTTTTCCGAACCAAAGAATCTAATCCTCTGTCGGCTTCTATAGATAACTCTTTGGATTGTTTTAAACCAAGAACCATCATAATGGACTGCGCTTCTTTAGTTGGAAAATTTACATCTACACCTCGGATATTATTTTTATCTACTTCAAATTCTGTATCTACCCAGTGAAAATCCATTATGTTACTGGCAGCTTGATCGGTATAATATACACCTTGAACCTCTGTTAAACCAGATGAAGCGAATTTCATACTAATATTATTAATAAATTTTAATGCAGCTAGTCTTATAATTATTGCAACGGTGCATCCATTATACGTGATAACAGATTTCGTAACACCGTCTTCTTGTAATGCAATTTGATATTCATTAACGAATAATGGATTTTTTGAATATACTGAAATATCCAAAGAGTCCGTTATTTCATCAGAAGTAGCTTTATTATTTACGATGTCATAAGTTGCACTTGTATTTAAAGGCATAGCAAATATGTCATAATTCCGTTCTGTTTCGACTATTTCGTCTGTTATAGTATCGCTTAGAGTTATAATACCTCCGCTTTCTCCATGATTTGTTTGTTGGTCAACAATATTATGAGTATTTATATTATCTATAAATGTATTATATGTTACATCATCATATTGATTATAGGTATCCTTTAGGTTTGATAGATTTGCTATTTTATCTAGTAGTTTATCTATCGTAGATAGATCTGTATATATCTTTGAGTTTATTACTGATGATATATTATTAATATAATTGGTTAAAGAAGACAATCTATTATAAAATGCTTTCAAATCTATGTCTGCATCCCGTATTATGTCATTATATAAGCTACTTGAGAATCGTTTGCCTATTAAACCTGATGTAGGAGTAGTCATTGCTCCATTTTCACTAATATGTTCTAATAATTGCTCTGCATATTTATTAGAATCGCTTGCGCGTATTGCAACATCAGGATTATTTACCAGTGATTGGACATAGTCCGTGATAGTATCCAAATAAGAATCTGACTTAGCTGTTACTTTATCTTTTATTATAGCTACATTTTGTTCTATCATTTATTATTCCTCATATACTATCGTAAAATTGGCAGCAGCGTTAAGATATTTTGCAACAGAAGCTTCAATAAATGATTCAGCATATGCTGCTATATCGAATTTGGAATTATTGTCTCTTATTTGTCGTTGAGCATGTGGATCATATTTAGATAATTTATTTATTATGTCGTTCTTAACTCTTTGTTTTATTTTAACGATACATATATTAGACAGATCGTAATTATATCCGTCTATTTTTGCTATATCTATGTAATGTCTCTCATTATTACTAGTTAGTTCATTCACGTCTTGTGATTCGACTAATCCTCCACCGTGTCGTCGAATGTCAATATACTCAAGGCTTGACGCCGATGTAATATTAGTACTACTTACATAACCTAATATGAGAGGATGTAACTCATCTCCATCTTCTATGTCAGAGGAAAGATAATATTGCAGCTTATCATAGAGAAAAGAATGACCATCTACGGATTCTCCATTGATATAACTAACAGCATTCTCTATACTGAGTTGATGTGGTTCAACAGAATCATATCTATTGGGGTACTTGTATACTATAGTATGGAATATAGATCTCTTTTTAGATGTATCAAGTTCTTCATTTGGTAGCATAAATATAACTACATATTTATCTAAAATAGTATTATTTGTCTGATTATATATCATAAAAGGATTAACATTGATATTTTTATATTGAACATTGTATATATATCTATAATATTCAATATAACTGTTTTCATAGTCTATATTAGTATCTCTGTTTAATGTAATTCTGCCTCTTTTTACATCAATATATTTTATGAGATTAGTTATATTTGATCCCTTATTATAAATTGTAATGTTTGTCGGAATATTATTATTACTTTTGACAATATGTAAATTCTTATATTGAGTTTTAATTAATGCGCGATCTATCTTGTTTATGGGTTCTTTTACTTTTACGATTTGGTATTGATCATTAATGATATTTTGAGTAAATCTCTCAAGTGGTCGATATGTATAAGAATTACCACCATGTGTTTGAATAAGTTTTTCGTTGCTAATTTCAACAAACCATGGATCATTATGTGGAGAGTTCTTTGGTTCCATTATTGATAGTTTGGTATTTCTTTCTCTGGTATATTTTACAAATACTTTTGGCCATTCTTCAGGAACTGTAGTAATAATAGGATGCTCTGATTCACCCGTTTCGTCTTCCACTTCGAAAACTCTGTCTTTCTTTGTATGTGTAGCAAGAATCTCATCGACTTTACCATATAAAGGACTGGTATTTAATACTTCTGTTTGTACATTAGTGGCGCTGGTATTTATATTATATGATAAATATTCTATGAAATATGTTTTATCATCCTCAAGTATATCAGCTAATAGTATTTCCAAGTTAAATAGATTAGCAAGATTAGAATCACCAGTAGACCCGACGTCTCCAAAATAATCATAACTGTCAGTGTCTGTTCCATCCGGTGTTGTTTTATGTTTCTCAGGTTCCACTCTTAAATATTTACTTTCTATTTCATTACCAAGGTCATCTTTTATGGATACTGTGTTATTTATCACATAGAAGGTTACGTGGATTCTATCATTTTCGGCTGTATCTTTTGTTATCTTTAGTTTCCTGGTTCCGTTATTATAAATATAATCATTTTCGTTGATCTCAATATCTTTAGAATCGTTTCTTACTCTTAGCGTATTGGCGCATAAAAGAACCTTTGACTCAGATGAAAGAATTTGATATTCCTGGTTGACATTTAGAGAGTCTATTACAAAAGTCTTTTTACGAGAACTATTGTTAAAATATGGAAGTATTGGTATATATTTTTCCCATAGAGGTATAACCTCTGCAGTTTGTTTAATGAAATTGTATTCTTTAGTCACTTCAGGATTAATACTTTCATTGACTAAATTTACTTCAAGATCACTGTTATCATTGCTGTATGTTTGTGCTTCTCTTGCTTCTGTAAAAATAGGTAAAGGATTTCCAGATGCTTCGCCCGAAGAATCTTTGAATTGTAGTACATCATCAGATGTAATTTTTTCACCTTCTACATATGCCAGATTTATATTATTGGGAGATGTGTTCTTTGCTAATACTACTCTCATTATATAGCACCTTCTATTATGTTTATTTCTTCGCGAATTCTACGAATAACATATGCATTTATATAGCTATATCTATATGTGGATAAATCTGTAGGTAAAATAGAAGCATCGATTGCCGGATTGGATATTATATAGTCATTTAAATATGCAACTTGTTTAACTATTTCAGTAAACAACTGTTTTCTTATAGGAACGGTTGAATCTACTCCTATAGACGAATCATATTCTATTGGATTTCCAGTTTGAGGTTCTATTGAGAATTTAGATTTAGGTATTTGTAATTCTTCACATATACTATTAATAGATGTTAGCATTTGGTCTATAAATTCTTTTCTAAATGGAACCAATCTTACTCTAATTGGAGCAATATATGCGGATAGATTTTGTTGGTCAAAATATACCGCATTCACATATGGTAGATATGTTAATTTAACATAACCTGATCTGGATGAACTAATTTTAAATGAACCAGTTTCAGGACTTACTATTTCTGAATCAACTTCATGTCCATTTATTGTACATTTAATTATATTTCTAATTCCTAAGTCAGCACCTTCTTTTATACTATGTATTTGACTTGAGGATGCTCCGTCAAAGTATCCTTGATAATTAGGATCTTCACCAATATTATTTATTTTTGGTATATCATTTTGTACTTCTGCATAGTACATTTTTGTAAAATCCTCTGGCATTGTTTCAGTACCTTGGTATCCGCCAAGCCATGTTCTCTTAATCATAATAATCCCCCTCATTAAACATTGGCGCACTTAGATCGTATTCATCATATGCTAATAGTGATCCTGAAGCATATGCTGAGTACCCTGATGCCATGCCTGATGGTACATCTGTTTCATATGAACGATCTAGTTTTACTAGATATTTGGTTTCTAGATCAAATACATCTTCAATACCACCAGGATCTAAAGATGTTACTGGCGAACCGCTTAACTCTTGATAATACATTTCATCTATAAGTTCAGCAGTTGAAAAAGTTGTAATATTACCTGAAACTAAATCATATTGCAATTCGGGTCTCGTTTGTTGTGTTCCAATTGTCGTATTAGGGATGTCATATACATTTGTAGAACCTTTGTTAGCTTCTGTTGTTATTGGTTTTACGTCAATTATTACACTATCTTCAATTCGGTCATCACTTGAAACAGCTTGACCTGATGGTAATGCAGTTATTCTAACCTTCTTATTGGTTTTATATCTTCTGTTGTTATGAAATCCCACTTTTACAACTGATGATCCGAATATGTCGGTGGATTTATATACTTCATGTGTAAAATTATTGTCTTCAAATATACCGCCGACAAATGGAACTCTATATTTCTTAATTCCGCTTTTCACTGTAAATAAATAACCATCTTCATCAAATATATCTTTTCCGTCTATATCATAGTCGTTTATATGTATTTCATCAAAGATAGACGGAGTATTTATTGTTTGCCCACTTGGAAATAAGCTATCTATTTCACCAGATGTTAACTGAAATAAGCCACTTGTATTGTCTATTATATCTATATCATAATATAATAACTCTTCTAGATCTTCCCGAGAATTAGCGTCGCGATGGTATAGTTTTCTCTTAGATGAATATTTAATTATTTCATCTTTCAATGCTACGCCTGCGTTATCTGTTGTTAAACTTGTTATGTTTATACTGTTTATGGGATCACCACTAACTACATTATAATTATATGGCACTAGATCAACACCATCCACCTGATTCATAAGAGGACGCGTTGCTGCAGATGTTAGAGCCACAACATTTGTATCAGGATATATTTTTATATTGGCCGGTTCTTGTTGTATATCTTGTATTGCTACAATTCTATCTTCATTATACCAGGAAACTGGAGATACGTCAGTTCCTCTAAACTTGAATTTATAAAATTCTGCTTTATGTTTTTCATATGTTAATACAGGAGTCCCACTTACATCTTCTGGTAGATAAATTTGATTATTGGTAGTTATATATACAGGATTAGTAGGAAGACTAGATCCCGATATGGCACCGCTTATAAAATCTGTTGGACTAGGGGGTATAATATCTGTTTGACATCTTAGATTATATTCTTTTATATCATATCCGTCATATACCCCGTCAGATAGAGGATACACACGATGAAAAGGAGTAGCTTGACCTTCATTATTCCAGTATTTAGTTTCTTGAAATGAGAAAAGATCTGTATTTAAAGTGAATTTATCTTCGAATACTGCATCAGCTTCGTTTAATTTCCAAAAGTCTATAATATTAAGTTTTGCATCATCTTTTGATTCACCAAAATCAACGTATATTGTATCTTTATCTACGATGCTTGTACTTACAACAACGAGTTCATCCTGAAGTAATAAGTTAGGCTCTACTCCGAAAACCCATGGATCTATATATATGTCTTCATTTATATCTATATTTAGATTTAAATTATGTACAACATTTCCGCTTGTAAACCCACTCGCCAGTTCTATTTCTGTAGAATAATCCTCTATATTAAATAACACCAATGTTCCACTGTAGTCGCTTTCTTCTATCTTGATATTATTTTCATCTATTATTGTATTAGTTAATAATACTAATTCTGAATTATCTACACCGAAAGCAAAAAGTTGAGTTGATCCAAAGTCATGCTTTACTGTCAAAGGTCCGGATGTTACATCAATTGTATATGTCCTAAAGTTTTTATTAGGTCTTATTATATTTACATAACCATGGATTTCACTATCAGCTACATCTACTGATATTGTATTTTTATTTAGAATTTCAACATCAGGTAATAATAATTCTCCATCATCTGTGACTATATATACAAAAGGAGTACTGGATATAAGTTCATGTTCTATTTCAATCGGCGGAGTAACTGGGCTAAAATCTACCCGTTCTCGATGTGAGTTTTTATTATATGATTGAAAATCACTTACAGCAGTGTTTGCTACTACATCCTCGTAGTCCTTTTGAATCATATTTAAAATTAACGGAGAATGTATATTTGGAACACCACTGATATTATAATATAATCCACTATCTCCTGATATTGCATTTTCAGGATTTAATACTTCAGTTTGTTTGTTACCATACATGAAGTATTCTTCTACTCCAGTATAAAAATAACCATGATTGATAACAGGATAATAATTATTTACATTATCTACATTTACAGGATTGAGGATCTGAGTATATTGTATTTCATTAGCTTGTCCACTTGAAAATCCTATTGTATAACCTGATGAATTACCTATAAATTTATCTTTTGACATTACATCAGGATTCTTTTCCTGTTCTATGCTAGTTATTTTTAAATCCTCAAAATCACCTATACCTGGTATAAGATCTGTTAAATCGCCCCATATATCATGTTTTGTCTTTATTGCTTCCTGTGCTCCTTCTCTGATTGTTTTAGAGTCAAATCTTGTTACATCTGCTATTGCGAACTCCCATGTTGCCTTGTTGATTCGTTCTATTCTTTTTACTACTGATTTTAGTTTAGTTGTTGGATCTAAATTACTATCGATGTATCCATTTTCTGGATCCATTAGATATTCTGTGTCTTCTAAATAGTTTAAGTCTATTTCTTTTGGAGCAGGCGTACCGGAAACTGGTCTCGTATATGCATAAGAATAGGGGTTACCTTGATTATCTCTATATTCAATCTTGCGGATCACTTAAAATATCCTTATCTATAGTTAATATCTCTTCACCGTCATTAGTATATGTAATTTTGTCATGAGAATACTTTCCGTATCTATACTGATTAATTACGTCAATATTATCATATTCTACTTCAGTATCATCGTCAAAAATAACAACACCACTTGCAATTTCCTGTGTTACTTCTGTTTGAAGCACGCGTAACGGTGGAGGAACATAAGAGTCTTCTAGTATATCTACTCCTAATTCTCTTTGCATGCCATATATAGATCCGTTAGTATCTCTACTGGGAAAGTGTTCAAATACATCTATTATCCTTTCTTTAAAGGATTGATTATTTTCACCAGGTAGTCTATATAATCCCTTTTCTTCTCCATGTGTATCTATCATGTTCCAAAGATTATGATAAACAGGATAAATATCCATTTCAGGCGATACTGTGTAACTTGTATATTTTTCACGGAAGTTCATACGAAAGCGATTATTATCATCCTCCGATAAATATCTGTAGTCATATATTGGAAGAAGTAGAATTAAGTTATCATTTGAAGTAGTAATGAGCTTAGTATTATTTATCATTGTTAAACCACGTGCACTTGAATCCAATCCTGTATTATCACGATCTATAACAAATTCATTTGAACCTAGTTTATTTCCAGAATGTACTTCTATTGTATATATATTTGCTTCAGGTTCATCTCTATCTGTCCTTATTGTAACTATTACCGGTTTATCATCTGTAAAAGCCAATACATATATTCTATATCTGGAATATGTTATTCCTCGTAATGACAAAGTCTTCATAATTGGTAATTGTATTTTTACAATATCAGCTGTTCTATCAAGTACATCATTTTCATATATCATTATTGATTTAGTATTATCATCTAGATAATAAGTCAGTTGTTTATGTGAATCATATGTTGCATCAATAAATCCCTTTTTCCAGTCTGAATCTAAATACCCGAATGTCTCGTTTTGTAGAGTATATAGATTATTATTTCTATTATATATAGCACTAGTTGCTGCGCCTTTTGTTGGAACATTATATTTTATTGTATAGCTTCCAGCTCTAGGTAGTATAACAGCAGAAACATTTCTTTGAATTGTATTTTGTAAAGCCTCTATTACTCTAAGATCTGATGTGTCTATAACTCCATCACCATTTATATCATATTTACTATATGTCTCTCTCCATTCTTCGTCAGAATAGTCGCTTTTTGATTTACCCATTTCTGCTTTTATAAGGCTTATTTCTCTCTCGTCTATTACTTCATCTTCATCTAAGTCTGCTATATATACATCTCCGACATTATAGTCCGAGGTATCGACATATGTAACACCGCTAGCATAAATAGTCGTTTCAGATGCAGCAGATTTATCATTATCTATTATGGTCAATTTATCTATTCCAACATTGTTTAATTGATGTTCTAGTAATGCTCTTGGTTTATCATTTTGACTTACTATATCTATTTCAACTTCTTCATATTCCGGATCATCAAATATATTTATAATTTCAAGTTCATTTGAACTATTTACTTTAGGTTGCCATTGTTCCGGTAAAGAATATGTGTATACTTTGCCAGGGTCATTATGTTCACCATCTCCAGTAACAAGTACATTAAGTTCTCTATTTATCATGTCACATGATCTAATTTCACCGCTTACCATGTCAATGCCATGTGGTATTTCACTATCTATATACCAACCAGTTTGTAATTCAGGGTCATAGAACAGTTCTTCTGATTCAACCTCCTGTATTAGTACTTGACCGCTTCCAGCTTCTCCTACAATTGAGGTGATTCCTCCTATTGCTTCATCTGCATCTTCAAATGCGGAATCATCATAATTTAATACATCCTCTGGTTCTATCACCCATCTTTTATATGGATGTTTATGTGTGTCTATTCTTATGATAGCGCCATCCTGATGGATATCGTTGATAATATTTCTTAGATACTCAATTGCATTAGCAATTGGATTTACCAATTTGTTTGTGTTACTATTAGGATCTTGATATGACGCACTCCACTTGGGAAATCTATTTGTTAATAGTCTACTTAGTGGATTGAACGATTCGTTTATCATTTAGTTACCTGATTATTGTTCATTTGTAAATAATACAGAGTCTTCCTCATTAGTATCGATTTCAAATATTTGATCCGATACAATACGTTGTATTGCTACTAAAGCTGGTCTATCATCTATCTTTAAGCATCTTATAAAGAAATCAGAAACATTGTCTATATTTTTAACATTATTTTCTATAGTCGTTGGCACCATTGGTTTACCCATTGATAGAGTGTCAAAGTATCCTTGAATTTCTGATTTTATATCTGTTTTAGTTTGTTCTATTTTTGAACTATCTACATAATCCGCCTGAACTTTCATTTTTACTTTTAAAACTTCTGGTACTACTACTCTTGCAAATGGTGTAACGTTAGCAATTGCATTATTTATAGAAGCAACAGCTGTATCACTTAATGTTGATGAATTAGCTACCGTTAATATCAGACCTAATGTGCCTGCTCCAAACATGTCCTTTTTGAACGTTACATTATTTATTCCCATCTTTTTCAACTGCAACCGGATTGCGTCTGTGTTTGCATTGTTCATGGAGTTAACGCGTAAATATGCTGCGTCTTTTATTTCCTGATCAGTTGATATAGAAGAAGATGATAAAATTGCTTCATTATTATTACAGGTGAATTCTAGATTATCTACTTTTGTCGGATCCAGGTTAGATATCATATCATAATCAACTATTATATTTGATATAGAATTAGCTGTAATATCTGTATCAGTTGTGAAATTAGCACTTATTGGTAAATAATCTGAAAAGCTATCAGGTTCTATTACTACGGATTCACTTATAGTATATGTATTATCATCATCATCTGATATAGATATTGCATTAGGCGGAATTACAAGTGGTGAATTTATATCTAGAACATAATCTCTCGCCTTCCCAGTAACTATGTCTATATGAAAATTAGTTTCTGAGTTATCAGATGGAGCATCACTTGTTTCTCTTGTAATATTAAATTCTGATGCCTTTTCCTCCAAATCCTCATCTGTAGCTAATAATAAAACACTTCTATTGTAATATCTTACAACTGTATTTGTTAACTCTGACAATAATTCCAACATGGGATTTATTAATGCTGATGTAGATGGACTATTTTCTACATCATATCCAACTCTATTGAGTTTTTCTATTGTATCTTGTCTTAATTCTGATCCATCTTTTAATGTATTTGGCATATTACACCTCTAATTTATAAGTTAAGTATTGGACTATATATACACCGGGGTCCAAATCTTGTTTAGTTGAAACATATGTTTTTTCCGGAGTTCTTGTTCTAGGGTATGCATTTTTAGGAATAGAGTCGTTTGTAACTGTATTAATAGACATTACTGGAATTGTATCATGATATTTTACTGTTACATCTACAAAACCACTGGGGTCTTCTTTTAGTCCATATGATACTTCTTCTCCGTCAACATATGTTGTTTTATAGTCCTTAAATTTTAGTCTTTCGCTATTTATATCATAATCATCATTTATAGTATATTCTTCAAAATCAGCATACACTTCAATACTTGAAACTTGTTTGTTTTCCAGCACTGAGCTTACTTCATTTGTATGATTAAATTCTCTTGCACTTACTGCACCAGATGGTAAATCTTGACCAGATGGTATATCTATAAAGTTATAAGATTCTGTAACTTCTTTTTCTGGTGCACTTATTTTCCCATCATTAGTAACAAGCGAAGTAGTTGTATCGTATTCGGTAAGTAAAAGATTATCGTTTACCGGTATCTGTTGTAATTCGAATACATTAGTTTCATCTTCGATCTCTATTAGCTCTGTTTTAGTTTTTAAATTTGTTTCATTATAAATAACCGGTGTAAAACTTAATCCTTCTTTTGTAAATATACCAGTTGCCATGTCAAGATCTTTTTCAATACGAATTTCAGAGCCTTCTGGTAATTCAACTATTGTTTCCAATAATGCATTATTTTTACTAGTAGGAGTAAATATTACTGACATTTGAAAAGGTTTTAATACTGGATCTCTTTTTAGTTCTTCACCGACTTCTTCTTCAATTAAATCTTTTGTACTGGGTATATTAGGATATCCAACATATTGTTGAATATATGCCCCTAATTCGGGATATTCTGCCCAATCTCCAGGTTTAGATCTTAAAACATGATCAATATGGCTAACAATTGTATCAATTGTGCTAGTAACGTTTATTCCGTTATTATCTCGTGCTATATCGCCATTAGGATTTAACTTTATTTCCATCGTATATTATTGTATTTTATTTCCAATGTTATTGCTGTTATCATATGTATCTTTATTCTTCTCTAGTTTATCATTGATAACACTGCTTATATTTATGTCTTTAGGTTTAGGTCCAGTATAGTCTTCGCCCATTTCTTGGAGTTTTCGTTTAGCTTCTTTTTTGGCATCTTTGTACTCATCGATGTAACCAATTACATCTTTTATTCCTCCGACTAAACTAAAGACTTTTAATGCCCAATTTATTAGTGATAAATTTGGTATTCTGTCTAAAGCTAATGGCCCTAATCCCACTGGCATAATAAACGTATTCGGTCTTATATCTGCAAATTTGCTTTTTTCGGTTGACAATCCGGCTAAACTATGTGGTTCTGATGCTGCTTCTTTATGATTGGTTTTACCTTCATGAAGCACATTTCCATCGTTGTCAACTGTTAAACCCTTATTATTGGCGCTTATATTAACATTCCCGTTTTCATCATATTCAACATGTGCGCCTAAGAATTTACGTTTACCTGTGTCAGGATCTTCTACAACTTCACCATTCGGTGGTAATGATTTATATTTTTCTCCAGGTTTACTTCCTCCTGTTTCCTTAAGCCTTTTTACTGCGTCTTTAAGAGTAGTGGGTGCTAATTTACATTCAGGTCCTGTTTGTTTTAAAACCGATAACAATCCAGTGACCATATTTTTAAGTGTGTTTGTTGGTTCAGCTGGTGCAACAGTTGAGGTTTGATCTATATTATCTTTTTCTGTGTAAACCGGACTTGCTATCATTTTAACCTTTCTTGTTGGTGCATTTACATAATGTTGATCACCTGCATATTGTTGATTAGTTGGATATCTAGTTATATGAAAGAACTCACCTTCTTTATGTTCTTTACCTTTGTCGCTTTCATTAGCATCAGATATAGCTAGATTTTTAACTATAATACCGTTTCCAGGACCTTGAAGAACCATAAAGTCTCCACGTCCAAAACCGCGGCTTTTTACCAATTTAGCTAAAACAGATGAAGTTTCTGGATCACTTGCTCTATTTTTGGATACGTCACCCAATTTAATATCCTTTTTATATGTTTTTATTCCGTGTGTCTATTGTACTATGATAGCATATATATGGTCAAGTAAAAACTGTTAACGCTGACCCTATGTTTGATTCATGTAAAGCATGATCTATATCGCCAAATATTCTATTTAATGGCGTATAAGCATCTTTTATTTTCCATCTTAACCATCCTCCTTCGCCCATAAAATTAGTAAATTCTTGTCTTTTCATTCCATATAGATTTGCTACCAATGGTTCACCCTTGTGAATAAGACCAGTAACATTAAGGGGTTTTTGATTGTTAAATTCTCCAATCATTGTATAAAATGAGTCAAAAGATGGTATAAAATGTTGTCCTATATTTTTTGAAACACCAACCATTGCTAGTTTTCCTATTGCGCTAAATCCACCAAAAAATGGTAATAATCTCCACGGAGATAACAGACTACCTGATAAGTTGCCAAATAGGTTCCAATATGATGACGCACCTACTGAACCCAATTTGGCCTGTAGACCATTAGTGTTTAACATTAAGCTATCATCTACACCAGCCATTGCTTTATCAATTTCTGCAAGAAATCTTTTGTTAGTTATTTTACCGGGTTTTCCATTTGCCTTTAGTTGTATTGACTTTAACATGGCAGTTTTGGCGCTCCCATCTCCCATTTTATTGTATGTTCTTATAGAATTATCTAGATCTAGTACTTTAGCTATATCATCTACATCCTTAGTAGTCATGTCATCTACTTTTTTACGTACAGTTCGTTTGGCTTTGCTTGTTAAACCTTTTAGTTTTGGCTTATTGCCACTAAAACTATCGGTTCTGGTTATAACATCATCAAGTTCGTCTAGTGTCTCTCTAAATGCTCTTTTCGCCTTCCTTGATCTAAATGCTCTTTTTATGTTACTTCTCCCTATTGTTTTGCCCAGTTTCTTCCCACCCTTTTTAAATGCCGTTCTAGCTATTTTTCTAACACCTTTTTTGGAAAATACTGATGAAATACCTGCTGCAAATCTTCCTCCTATTCCCATTACTGCTCTAGTTGCCATAGCGCCAACTCCAGCTCCTATTGCTGTTGCTGCTAAAAATACTGCAACTCCTGCCCATTGTGCTGTCAATTCTCCATAAAATCCGGATTCTGTTCTTTCTTTGTTCTTTATATCAAAGTTAGAATACATGTCTGGTTTGACAACTGTTATAGCACCTGTATCAGGAGAAAACGAATGCGTTACTTCTTTTACCTTAAACATTCCCCACATATCATTTACGTCATCTTGTAGAAATATTACATCATGAGTCTTTATATCTGGATCCATTGGCATTATTAATTCACCGTCGTAGTAATCTTTTACCAGGTTAGCTAATATACTATTTGCAACTATTCTGGGGTTATCAACATATAGTGTGCCTCTTACTGCTGCATTTTTTTGTTCAGCTTGGTATGTTCTTAAATGCGAACTGGGAATGGTCGGCGATATACGAGCTTTTATCGTAGAATATGCGCTTGGTTTATTAATGTTGTTTATAGATATTGATTGACCTATCCCCATAAGATTTCCAAGAGGACCAAATCCTGTCATTTGTATAACTGATCCAATTATATCTTCATATAGATATGATAACTCAACTCTATTAAAACCGCTAACTACTCTTATATTGTTTTTTATTATGTCTTTGGCTGATGTTTTCAAATGTACATTACATAATGGTCTAAAAGATGAAAATCCTGATGCAACAGATTGTTTTAGTGACTGACATACTTTTGTTGCAGATGCTGCAAAAAGAAGTATTATTTTATCTTGGCTGGTATTTAATACAGTAATGTTATTACTCTTTGGAGTACTCTTTGTATTCTTATTTGTTAATTTCTTTTTTACCTCTTTACTGATATTATATTCTTTTTCATCATATGTTTCACCTTTTGTTATACATTGTGCTAAAATAGGATCATTAGACCCACTATTTTGTATTTCATTTATTAGATCATTGATGTTCTCTCTAATGTTTTGTATTCTGTTATTCGTTAGTGTTTGACCTGAATATTGTGCTACTGATTTTAAAGATGATAATATAAACATTTTTATTGTATTAGTTACCATTCCGTCTTTCTCATCATCTCTATCATTATTTATATACTCGGCTTTTATATATTGAATTAATAATTTCACACCTTTTTCATGTGATTTTTCGCCTTCTTCTAATTCATGAATAACTGGGATTATTTTACCACTTGATGCTAAATCTTCAGTGCTAGTTTGATATACTCCGTTTTCATTGTCTATTACTATACTATTTTCATCGTCGAATGGACGAACTGTCATAATTTTTCCAGGCAATTGCAACATGTAATCTTGTAGAGTATCCCATATAGATTCATTTTGTATTAACCATCTGTTTCTTCCTATTAATGTTCCCCATATTCCATTACTATTAGAAGTCGATAGATTTATATTAGTAAAACGTGAATCCACCATTCTATGAGATAAATTGAGAATGTTTTTAATAGGATTGACTAAATCTTTGAAGGAATCCATTAACGCGTCAATATTTGATATAGTGTTTTCTGATGCATCAATTGTTTTACCAGGTACGTCGCCTTCTGCGAGTAATCTAAGCCTGGTTCCTCCGAAATACGGTGCTTTTGTTCCCAACCCTTTTAATGGTCCGTCTGCTAAATTTAATATTGAAGAGACTAACCCAACTGAATTATTTGTCTCACCTCCAATAAACCATATTCTATCTAGTAATCCCCCGAAATCTTCACCTGGTCCCCTTCCTACTATTTTGGTTAGTTGTATTCCGTCACTTTGAGCTACTATAATTATTTCGTTTGTTCCTTGTAGTTCTTGTATTTTACCTGAAAATACGACATCTTCTGCGTCTAAACTTCCACTGTAACCTAATCTTACTTGTATTCTTGCTCCCTCTCGTAATAATAAAGAATTTACTTCTTCTTCATTTGAAGGTTTTGCATAAAAAGGATTTTCAGTATTAGATCTAGCACCAGCTACTATATTTGTTAAATTACCATATGTATTAGATAATGTTATATGAGCAGTAGTACTTGCTGATTTTCTATTCTCATGTATCTTTATGCTTTTCAAAGCGGCATAATCATAAAAATCATTAAAGAATAAGTATTCTTTGGCGTCTTCTTCTATTATATAGAATTTGAATGTTGGATATGCAGCTGAAACAACTGATGAATTTCTTTTTGTATTTAGATTTCCTTTTAATTTAGTTAATCTATTCTTCATTATTTGCACTGATTTTAAATTATATGCACCAGCACTAGGATTTACCAATGTATCAATAAGTTGTATGTCTCGTGAACTTAGTTTTCCCGTACCAGTAGATAGTCTTTCTGTTGCACTCTTAAGTCTTTCATTTACAGTATTTCGGGTATTTTGTGTTTGTACGGTATTTATAAGATCCGTAATCTTTTGGGAAAACTTAGTATACCATCCACTTTCTACTGTCTTATTCATAATATTAATATCTTCATTATCACTATTATCTTGAATAAATGTAGCGATTCCTTTCAACTTCTGTATTATCTCATCAGCAGACATTCGAGAATTAATCTTATTGAGTTTTTTATTTAGATTTGTTAATAAACTGGGAGCAGTATTTACATTATATTCTTTTTTAAACTTATCCTCCCAATTATCCTCTGTTATTCCTGGTGCTTTTTGTGGTATTATAGAATTTTTAAGATTATCAATTGAGTTAATAATTCTGTTTTTATTTTGTATCTTTGTATTTGTAGATCTATCGCTAGCTTCATATAATATTTCTTTTTTACCCTCATCATGTG
>Ga0102934_1000483_pt1 | contig 26756 bp, 25 predicted proteins | sample SalPonR2_A_D1_MG_FD_78175 | JGI IMG/M metagenome (GOLD analysis project Ga0102934, IMG submission 78175) | Salt pond soil microbial communities from South San Francisco under conditions of wetland restoration - Salt Pond MetaG R2_A_D1_MG | ecosystem: Environmental > Aquatic > Marine > Intertidal... | reverse complement strand
AGTCTTTCCTTTGGCATGAGCTTTTAATTAAATTATAAAAAGTATAAAAAAGACCCTCATTGGTATTTATTTACCGATGAGGGTTTTCTTTATTTACATTAACTTTTTTCTCTTTTTAAATATTTTTCAACAAGTACAACTGCTGTATAATCATCAAGAGGTCTTTTGGGTTTAAACTTAATTATTTTATTTAAAAAATTTAATCCTAATGGAGGATTTTCTTTTAGATATCGCTGTTCTGCAATATAAGTTGAGTTTTCTTCTTCTATAAATATTATTTTTTTTTCCTTCATTAGCAGTTGCAAGATATTAAATACCTTATCAGCATAGGTACCATTACCTAGAATACATTTGCTGATTGAAAAGCGGCTTAATACCTGCTCTATTTTACGACTCAAATTGGAAGTTTCCGTGATCTCTTTTTCAACTTCTTCACCTTTTTCAGTTACAATAGCTATACCACATTTTTTTCGACCTGGATCAATTCCCATTAGCATTACCATTCAAATCTCCTTTTATTGGATTTTGAATATTAAATTTTATATTATCTCCTAACCGGTCTTCTCTCCATATATCTTCAGTAGCAATTACTTCTACTTTAATTTCTCCTTCAATTGATTTTATCCTATTTAATATTGTATAGAATTCACTGAAATCAAGAGAGCCTACCTGTCCTTGTGAGTCTGGTAATATACCTTTCTGAATGGCTTTGCCATTTATAGTGTTTAATAATGCTTCTAATTCATTTTCAATATCTTCTGCAGATAAGCTTGCATTAATAATTTTACTTGCAATTACATCATTTTCATGAAATACTATAAAATCTCTATTAAGTAGGAAATTAACCGACAGCCAGTCATCTTCTGGTACATTGAAACTAGCCACAAGGCTGACAATGACTTTCTGACCTTCTTCCATATTAAATAATATCTTGGCCACATTTGAAATATCTTCATACTGAATTCTTAAAGCACGTCCAGTCTGTTCATCAACTTTTATATTCTTTTCCTTGGCTACTTTATTGGCTTCATCCAGCATTTTATTTAAATCTTCTATAATTTCATCCTGAGACTGACCAGCTTCTAGTACTTTCGAATAAACTATATCTCCTTTTTGATAAACTATATTCTTACCCATATAATATACCATACCGGTTCTATACTGAGTAGCTAATTCTTTAACTTCTTCATAATCTTTAGTTAAAGTACTTATCTTTTGATTAAGTTCATTGACCTGTTCTTCAAGCGATGTTTTTTCTTCCTCTAAAAGAGCAATGTTTTTCTGTAACTCTTCTCTTGTCTTTTTAAGCTGTTCTATTTCTTGATGAGCAGCTTCCAAATCTTGTTTAGTCTGCTCATATTCTTGTTCAGTTTCTTTTAATTCGGTCGTCAACTGATCACGCTGTTTGGTTAAGTTTTCTAACTCCGAAGTTTTCTGATCTATTTCAGTTTTAAGCTGTTTTAATTCTTGATCCCTTTCTTCTAACTTTTGATTTAAACTCTGTAGTCTATCTAATACATCATTAATATTAAATAAGGCCTGTCTTAAATTGGTGTACGTAAATAGTAAGATAGATATTGTTAACAGGGCGATCAAAATCCCCGTCATAACGGTGATAATTATCGAAGAATAACGCGGTCTTAAACCAAAGAGAGAGACTCTCTTTTTACCGGCCTTCATCCCTATCCTATCACCAATATAGGCGATTATACCACTAAATATTAATACTAATATCATTATATTAATTCCACTCATAATTTTTACACTCCTGTTTAACTGGCAACTCTATACAGTAATACACTACCTATAATTAAGAAAACAATGTTTTGCAGCCAAGCCCCTAACCAGGGTGTAATTGTACCCTGTGAGCCCATAGCATCACCAACTGTCATTAAGATATAATATATGAATATCACAATAATGCTTAAGCCTAAACCAACGGCTGAACCGCTAGAACGCCCCGGCTTGATACCTAAAGGAGCTGCCAACAGAGCAAATATGAAACTAGCAAAGGGTATTGATATCCTTTGATGTAGTTTAACCCTTTCTTCTCTTGTCACTCTGCCCTGACTTTCTTTTAGATTAATGTATTCCCTTAATTCATTGAAACTCATATCAGAAATCTTTTTATTTAATTTTGAAATTTCTGACGGTCTGTTAAAGATCTGAACTGCATTATATTCATCAAACTCTAAGGCCGGAATTCTTTCACCTGTTTTTAAATAAAAGATCTTACCATCGAAAAATTTCCAGCCGGTTTCTAACCACTTTGCACTTTCAGCCTGTATTAAAACCGTAGGTTTACCACCATCATAATCCTGTAAATAGACATCTGTCATAACTCCTGTATCACCATCAAATTTATGTGTATATAATATATAATCCGGTCGGTTACTTTCATTATCAATCGGTGTTAAATAAAGATTGTACTGAGTAGAAGGCAGTTTTTCACCATGCTTAAACTCCCATACTATCCTGTCATATAAATAATTTGACTTAGGTACCACATATTCATTAAGTCCGATTGCCACAAAACTCATTATTAAGCCTAGAATTAAAGCCGGTATAACTAATTTATAGATACTTACTCCTCCGGCTCTAAAAGCAGTAATCTCACTATCATTAGACATTCTACTGTAAGCCATGATTGTAGCTAAGAGGGTTGCCATTGGAAAGGTTAAAACTATTATAGAAGGTAAACTGAGAAAAAATAATTTAATTAAGGTTATTATCCCAATTCCCCAATTTGAATAAAAATCAGTTAATCTAAAGAGTAGGTCGGTTCCTATAAAGATGCCCACAAAGGCTGCTACCCCAAATAAAAAGGGGGCTATAAGTTCTTTTGATATATATTTATAAACTAACTTCAAAAGTTTACCTCCTTAACATCAACTAGATCTGAAATTCATCACCTAAATAAAATTCTCTGGCCAATTTGCTATCAGCAATTTCGGCTGAATTACCGGACATTAAGATATCCCCTTCATACATAATATAGGCTCTATCAGTTATACTAAGGGTCTCTCTTACACTATGGTCGGTAATTAATACTCCTAAACCTTTCTCTTTTAAATAGATGATTATCTTTTGTATTTCACTGACCGCAATCGGATCAATACCAGTAAATGGTTCATCTAAAAGAATAAAAGAAGGTTCTATGGCTAGTGACCTTGCTATTTCAACTCTTCTTCTTTCTCCTCCAGATAGTTGATATCCATAACTGTTTCTTATTTTATTTAATCGAAATTCATCAATAAGTTCTTCGGCTTTACTTTTCATTTCTTCTTCACTTAAATCTCTTAGCTGTAATATCGATTTAATATTATTATATACTGTCATTTTACGAAAAACAGAAGGTTCCTGGGCAAGATAACCAATTCCCTTTTTAGCTCTTTGATACATTGGTTGATGAGTTAAATCAAACTCATCTAAATGAATTTGACCATGGTCAGGTTTAATTAAACCCACTATCATATAAAAAGTGGTAGTTTTACCTGCTCCATTGGGTCCTAAAAGACCAACAATCTCGCCTTTGTTAACCGTCAGGTCTACTTCATTTACCACCCTTCTGTTATCATATTTTTTTACTAGTTTTTCAGCAATTATTGTCATTAAGTAATTACTCCTCTGAATTAAAGATAAGTTGAGCACTACCTGTCATCTCAATCTTATCACCTTTATTTAAAATTTCAATCTGATCTGCTTTAAATTGATTTCCATTTTGCTGTCCAGATACATCACCTGTTAGGACCGCCTTATTTTCATCTTCTAGGACACGGATTCTATCAGCATTAGCAGAAATCGTATTATAATCAATAAAAGCATCACCAATAAAATTCATAATTTTCGCTTCTCTATCATATGTTAGTTTATTACTTTCAGCTCGAAACTCTTCAGACTCTATAAGTACATCACCATCCATTTCCATATAATCTTCTTCCATTTTAAAAGTGAGTTTATCACCACTTAACTTTCTATTATCCATCGTAATATTTACATTATCTTCAAAATTAATTACCTGTTCGGCCTGTTGAAACTTTGCATAATCACCAGTTATTGTAGTTTCATTATAAATCATCTTTACATTACCAGTCGCTTCAATAATATTTGAACCGGCTTCATTTTTTACAAAGGTTAATTTATCGGCAGTTAAGTTTTGCTGTGCTAAAATATTAAAAGAAAAAGAAAACATAAATATTATAAATAATATAATAGCTGTTTTATAACTAAATTTAATTTTCATTTGAGGAACTTACCTCCATTCAACTTTTGCCTGTGAATTTTCTGTCCCATAAAAAGTCAACTTATTTAAAGAAAGCGGCCCTGAAAACCGTTCAGCCGTTATAATCAAATCAGAAGAAGTTAAGGTAACCCCTTGCTCTCCTCTGATTGTATCATTACTTTGATCCCAAATAATAGTATTGGTTTCTAATAAAAGTTCATCTTTATTAATTTTAATACTACCACTTAAACTAATTACTTCTTGCTTGTTATTATATGCAGCTTTTCTACCTTTGCCGGTATATATTAATTTCTCATCTTCAAAAGCTTTAAAATTAGGTTCAGACATATCATAGATATTGCCATCATCTTCTCTTTTTAGTTTTTCACTATCTAAATTCCATTTTATACTTTTATCTTTGTTAAACAAGACTAAATCGATCTGTTTAAGGTATTCCTCTGCTTGTTCAGTATTATTACCCTCTTGATTTGGTTCTTGACTAACCCGGGTTGTTTCATGGTATATAGAAAAAGTAATACCAATAAAAATAACTATTATTATAATAATTGCAAAAATTATCTTTTTATCTTTGAAGTACATCAATATTTCCTTCCCTTAAAACAAGTTTAGCTGTTTTCTCAATTGCCCCCTTAGGACCAAGCCTTTCAGCAATTGAGACCATTTTAATCTTAATATCCTTCATTAAATATGGTTTTGATAGTATGTAATGGGATTTCTCATATATATTTTCAACGGTTACATCATCCTGAACGATCTCGGGTACGATCTCTTTGCCCGCCAGGATGTTAGGCATACCGAAATATTCTTTTTTATACAATAATTTAGCTATTTTATATGTTAAATCACTGATCTTATATATAATAACCATCGGGGTATTTAATAACATGGCCTCTAAGGTAGCAGTACCAGAAGTCACAATTGCAAAATGAGCTAACTTTAATACTTTATGTATGTGGTTATTAATTATTTTAGCCTGAATAGGGTAATGTATGAGAGTTTCTTCCATAAATTCATTAAATTTTGGATTTGCTGAAGGTATTAAAAAGACATAATTATTATTGTCCTCTTTAAGTTTTTCGGCTGCTTTTACCATTAGTGGAAATAATTTTTCCACCTCTTCTTGCCGGCTGCCCGGCAATAAGGCGATCGGAATTTCATTTTCCTTTATTTCGAAGACTTCTTCTAATTCTTCTTTATCTTTATTTACTTCAACTTCATCCACCAGAGGGTGACCTACAAACTCAGTATGAGCACCATTTTTCCTATAAATATCACGTTCCATAGGAAAATTAGCCGCAATAAGGGCATTATATCTGGACATTATTTTAGCTCGCCATTCCCCCCATAACCAGGCTGAGGGCGGAAAATAATCTACGACTGGAATATCCATTTTAGCTCCTAAACGAGCCATTTTCATATTGAATCCGGAGTAATCTACAAGGAAAAATACATCTGGATCTCTTTTTTCTGCCATATCTTTTAATACTCTATAGTTTTGGTTATGTATTTTATAGTTTTTAATTGCTTCTACAAAGCCAATAGAATTTATATCAGTGGGATCAATAACCACTTCGACTCCCTGTTCTCGTAATTTATCTGAGCCCATACCGAAAAAATTGATATGGGGATTAAAATATTTTATTTGCTCTACTACTTCTGCTGCCCGTTGGTCCCCGGAAATTTCACCGGCTACTACCATTATTTTACCGGTCATGTTAGACCTCCTTAAGAGATAACGCTATTATAGATAAATTTGCTTCATCAGCCATTTTCTTAATCTTTGCACGGTCCAATACTAAAATACTGCTGCTCTCTAAAACTAAACCAGCGGCATTTATGGAAATTAAATTTTCGATTGTATCAAGACCTATAGTTGGTATATCAAACCTAAAATCATGGCCTTTTTTACTAACCTTAGCCATAACTGCACCTTCATTTACTAATTGACCAGTTCTTTTAATAGCTTGATCGGTACCTTCTAATGCCTCAACTGCAACGACAGCCTTATTTTTAGTCAACACGGTCTGACCAATGTCTACATTGGCAACTTCTTTTGCTTTTTTAAAGGCATATTTCATATCCTCTATAAGCATTTTATCAGGTTTTACATTGTTAAATTGACCAGCTTTAATTAATAAATCATCTAAAAAGAGACTTTGCTTGACTACTTCAATTCCTTCTTTTTTAAATTCAGCTACTAACTTCTTTAAAATACTATTGTCTTCTAAGTTAGGGCTAGTTTGAAATATTTTGATAATGCGTTGATCAAAATTATCTTTTTCATAAAAATACTTTTTATTCACTTTCCCTAACATGATTATTTTATCAAGCTCATATTCTTTTAACTTTTCGATTAAAAAACCAAGTTGGGTTAAACTAACATAATCTATTGTATCTGAATAATCTTTTAAATTAATAGTATATTCTTCTGAGACAGGAAATGCATGTACCTTTACATTATTTTTTTTAGCTTGTTTTGCCCAAATTAAAGGTAGTTTACCATATCCGGCGATTAATCCTATCTTATCCATTTTTGTACTCCCTTATCTGCAGATACCGCGTTGAACATTTCTTAAAAAGCGCAAAAAATGTTCGATTTCAGAATCAGCATTTAATTTATTGTCCATTTCGGTAATTGCGTCTTCCATATCTAAATCCGACCTGTATAGTATTTTATATGCTTTTTTAACTTCTTTTCTGACAGCGGGTTTCATTCCATTTCTTCTCAACCCAATTATATTTATCCCTGATACCTGAGCTGGATGGCCATCCACAATGATATATGGAGGAATATCCTTTAAGACATTAGAATGAGCGCCAACCATTGCAACTCTACCAATCCTTACAAATTTTTTTACATTGGTCATGCCTGCTATGACAGCATGGTCCTCTACCATAACCTCTTCTCCTAAAGAAGTAGCATTAGACATGATTATATTACTGGATAAGTTACAGTTAGCAGAAATATGGCAGTAAGCCATAACCATATTATTATTACCTATTTTAGTTTCACCATTACCTCTAGCAGAGCCGCTTTCAATACTAACATACTCACGTATGGTATTATTATCACCAATAAAGAGATAGTCATCATTATTAGATTCTTGCGGGACACTGCCCAGGGAAGCTCCGTGGAATATATGGTTGCCCTCTCCAATATATGTATCTCCTCTTACAATAACATGAGAACCAATTTTTGTATTATCTCCTATTTTAACTTGTGGACCAATGGTTGAAAAGGGTCCTACCTCCACATTTTTACCTAATTCAGCCTGAGGATGGATATATGCTTGTTGATACTTGTCAGCCAAATTTAATACCTTTTTATCTTCATTTCCTATAGTCACAATTACAGGTCTCCTTTCTTAGTTATTTCATTGCAAAAAGTAGCCTTCCTTCAGCTACGAGGTCTTCACCTACATAAGCTTCACCTTTAACTTTTGCTACTCTTCCTTTTAATTTTATAACTTCACATACTAACTTTAACTGATCTCCCGGTTGTACAGGCTTTCTAAATTTAGCTTTATCGATTCCAGCAAAATAAGGGAGAGTTTCCGTATCCTTATTTGAACTGGTTAACATTAAAAAACCACCGGTTTGGGCCAAAGCTTCCACTATTAACACACCCGGCATAATTGGTTTTTCCGGATAATGCCCTTGGAAAAAGTTTTCATTGTATGTTACATTTTTAAGCCCTACTACTTTTTCTCCTTCTTGCAGTTCTAATATTTTATCCACTAAAAGCAATGGATATCTGTGTGGTAAAATGTCTAAGATCTCTTCTATGTTATACATCTTTTACACCCCAAATTTTTATTTTTTCCTTTTTTTAATCATCTGGTTTATCTTATAGTTGTCTGTATGGCCTGTTCTAATAGCAATAATCTCACCAATAAGCGGTCCGTTTAAATATAAGTCACCTACTAAATCAAGAACCTTATGTCTTACAAATTCATCCTTGAACCTAAGCTCATTGACCACACTATTGTCTTTTAATAAAACAGCGTTATCTAAACTTCCTCCTAAAGCAAGTCCTCTTTTTTTAAGGCTTTCCACTTCCTCAGCAAAGCCAAAAGTCCGGGCCGGCATGATCTCTTTGATAAAACTTTCTTTATCAAATACATATTCAAAATATTCGGTACCAATAACAGGATGATTATACTTTAAAAGATAATTTACCTTAAATCTATCAGAAGGGAAAATTCCTAGGTAAGCATCTTTACTTTTATAAAAAAAGCTCCTTTTTATTTTAAATACGTTTCTTTTTTTGTTTTGTTGAACAATCTGAGCTTCTCTAAATAGTTTGCTGTACTGTTTTGCACTACCATCTAAAGCTGGTAGTTCATCACTGTTAATCTCTATTACAATGTTATCAATCCCGAAAGCCCTTAAAGCAGCCATCAGGTGTTCTACAGTCTGAATCTTAAAATTCTTATTACCAATAGTTGTAGACCGCTCTGTTGAGACCACATTTCCTACCGTTGCTTTTATTTGAGGATTTCCCTCTATATCGGTTCTTTTAAATACTATCCCGTTATCTACAGGAGCAGGTAATAAGTTCAACTGAACATCATTACCAGAATGAAGTCCAATACCCGCGATACTTACTTTTTCTTTAATTGTCTGCTGTTGAGTTTTATCTTCAGACAATAGATACATCCTTTCTTACTTATCAGTTTCTTTTAATCTTCTTAAGGCTTTTCTGTATTCAGGTAATTTGTTTCTAAGCGCCCTAGCCTTAAGCTCTTTCATCTTATCTTGAGCAGGATTGCCTAAATAAAATGAATTACTTGGTATATCAGAAGTAACTATACTGGCAGCGCCTACTTTCACATTATCACCGACCTCTATGTGGTCAATAATACCTACCCCACCGGCTAATACTACATTATCACCAAGCACAGAACTACCTGCAATACCGCATTCTGCAACAATAAGACAGTTCTTACCTACCCTTACATTATGGGCTATTTGAACCTGATTGTCAATTTTAGTACCCCGGCCAATAATAGTAGAGGTTTGTGTGCCGCGGTCGATGGTCACATTTGCACCAATTTCAACTTCATCTTCAATTACTACATTACCCAGTTGGGGAATATGGTAATGTTTTTCTTCAGTAGAAATATATCCATACCCTTCTGAACCAATAACCGTTAAAGCCTCTATAGAAACATCCTGTCCGATGATAGAGTCACTTTCAATAACCACATTGGGATGAATAATAGTGTTTTTACCTATTTTTACATTGTCTCCCACCTTAACTCCGGGAGCTAGTACAACATTATCGGCGATTTCGGAATTATTACCTATATATGTATTGGCATTAACTGATACCCCACTACCAATTTTGACATTATCTTTTATGACTGCTGAATCAGATATACCCGGATTATGGTAAGGAATAGGGGCAAAAAGCCCGGCTATCTTAGCATAGGTAAGCCTAACATTATTCACCATTAATTTGTTTTTAATACTGCTTTTTTTATCTGTATCAACAATAACTAATCCTTTTGCTTTTACTTCTGCTTCTTTAATATGGGTTTTATCTTCTGCAAAAGTTACTTTATCTGCTTTATTATTTTCTATGGAAGAAACACCTGTGAAAATATGGGTTTCTGCAAAAAAGCCTTTATAATCCCCGTTCACAAAGTTTAAAATTTCTTTTAAGGTATACTGGTTTTTAGCATCCTTTTTATTCAGATTCATTTTCATCAACCTCAGAGTGTTTTTCATCTAAAAGTTTGATTACTCTATCTGTAATATCCTCTCCACCATAATATACTTTATTTTTATATAGTATTACCTGGTACTCATTATTTTTATTGAGTTCACTGATTACTTTATCAATTTCATTATTTAACTGTTTTTCTATCTCCTGTTTAGCCTGGGCATATTCCATAGATATTTGATCTTTTTTCTCTTCTAAGTTAACATCTTCACCCTCAAGGTTTTCATATTTTTCTTCTAGTTCTTTCCCCTTGTTTTCAAGGTTGCTTTGTAGTTCAGCTGCCCGCTTACTTTCATTGAGCAGTTTTTCCATATCGATTACACCAATCTTTTTTTCAATAGAATAAAAAGCATAATATGCCACTAAAGCAATAATAATTAAGGCCAGAACAATAGCTATATTTTTATACATTTAATTTCTCTCCTCAGTAAGGTCCAAATAAGTTTTATTAAGAGTTTCTAAGTCATTTTGTACTATTTCTTTAATTGCATCTCTTTTTTGCAGTAGTTCTTCACTCTCTTGCTCAAGTTCTACTGCAAATTCATTCATCTGATTTTGTAAGGCTGCATATCGATTTCTTTGAAAAAGTGACAAAACTTTTTCAAGTTCTATTTTCTTTTGGGCAATCTGTCTTTCTCTTTCTTTATTAAACTGTTTTTCTAATTCGGCTTTTTTTCTTTCTTTTTCTTTAGATAACTTTTCAGTCTTAAGCCGAAGCCCATAGTATATTTCATTTAACTTATTATTGATCTTAATACTTTTAGCCGACTCTATATCTTCAATCTTTTCTCTTAGCTTTTGGGCCTCTTGTTCTGATAGATCTAATGTTTCTAACTTTAATCTATAATTTAATAGTTCATTTCTTCTTTCCTGTTGAACTTGTTCTTCATACTCAGCAAACTCTTCATCATATTTTTTGCGTAGTTTTTCTAAAGACTGTTCCATCTCATAATCTATCATAGAAGAATAGTATTCAATTTCTTTATTTGTTATTTTATTAATTTTATCTTTGAAATCAATAAATCCATGCTCAAGTTGTTCTCTTTTATGCTCAATATCATCTTTATATTCTTCTACGAAAAGTAAGTCCTGATTGTTAAGTAATTCATCTAAAATATTTTTATATTCTTGGTCGAATTCCTGATGAGTTTCTAACCAGGCCTGTTGAGCTTTTACAGAAGCACTAAAAGGCTTTATTAACCTCTTTTTAAACTGCTTATCATCTATTTCAGTTTCAATATCATACTGTTTTTTATTTAAAGTTAAGGATGGAGATTTGATCTCTTTGACATCAAAAAGGATAATATAGGCAAAAATTCCTGTTATTATAATCAAAACAATAAGCAGGCCGCTTATTATTTCTCTTAACATAAATCAAACCTCCATTCCTGATTAATTTTTAGAACTTTCAATCCTTTGTAGAACAAGTTGAGTGATATCGAAACCACCTTTTATTACATCCTGTTCTTTTATGACAACCTTCATTTCTTTTTCAGCAGCTACTTTATCTATTTCTTGATTAATGTCTTCTACTATATTATCAATTAACTCATTTTCTTTTTTTGATAATCTCTGCTGATACTCACTTATTAACTGCTGATGTTCTTCTTTTGTGGTATCCTCTAACTTGTTTTCTAACTCTAACTGCATGTCTCGCGCTAAATTATTTAAGGTATTTTCTGCTTCTTTTTTAAGAGGATGCCTGTTAAAAAGAGTCTGGATATTAACATAGCCGATCTTATCCTTATACTTATTTTCCTCTTCCTCAAAGTTAATGTATCTATAGAGGAGTAATAGGCTGCTTGCTATAACAACCATCGCTATTAAAATAATAATTAGTTTGTTATTTATTCTCAATATATATTACTCCTTCCAGCTATTTAAAATGTATTGCCGAGACTAAAGTGGGCAGTTCCTTTTTGCTCATCATTCCAACCATAATCTAATCTAATCAGTCCGATTGGGGTATTTATTCTTACACCTAACCCTTTACCTAGATTTAAATCATCTACTACGATATTTTCACCTTTGTCCCAAGTCTGGCCGGCATCTGCAAAAATAACTCCAGTTAAATTATCCATAAATGGAATCCTATATTCAATCTGGGTAAGTAAAGAATGATCACCTGTAAAGGAATATAGTTCATATCCCCTTAAGGTATCTGAACCACCAAGACTATACTTTTCAGAAAGAGGCAGTTCTCCAGTTGAATATCCACCTCTAAGCCTTAAAGCCCAGGACTGTTCACCCGTAAAACCAGGATAATATCTTCTTAAATCAACATTATACTTGGTAAAATCAGCATCTCCACCGAGAAAGTTACCGGCATGTTCGATGGATAAAGTATCATTACGGCCGGAAGTTGGATTATATGGGTAATTTGTAGTGTCCTTATCAACTGAAAAGGTCACACTTCTTAATTCAGTTTCACTATCTTCATACTCAGAACTTAGGGCATTAATAGTTGTATTTTCCAACCTATATCTTAAAGTCCCGCGCCATCCATATAATAAATCGTGGCCAAGACTTACACTACCACCCACAGATCTTTCTGTATAATTCTCTTTGTCGGTATATCTATCATATACATTTAAACCAAATGAAGTCGGATTACCCATTAAGTATGGTTCTTGGAAATTCAGATTATAATAGTCGTTTTTACCAAACTGATAATCAAAACCAATGGTTTGACCATTACCACCTAGATTGGTTTCTTTTACTCTTACAAAACCAAACCAACCATCTCTTGAACTGTAACCCCCTCCAAAGTTGAAGTTACCCGTCTTTTTCTCAGTTAAATTAAAAATTATGTTCACTTCATTGCCATCTTCACTAATTCTTTTTAATTCGGGATTAATATCGGTAAAGTAGTTTAATTTATAAATATTACGTGAAGCAGTTCTTACATCATTAATATTAAGAACCTGACCTTTTTTAAGACCTATCTCTCTCATGATAACATAATCTTTTGTTTTTAAATTACCTTTTAATTTAATATCATTTATATGTCCTAAATCTAATACGACATTTAAGACACCTTTATCAGATATGTTTACATCTGTAAAGTTAACAATAATATATCCATTATCTTGGTATTTCGTAATTACATTTTTTAAACCTGAATTTAATTTATTTACATTTAATATACTACCTTGACTGACTCCCATCCATTCAACTACTTGGGCTTTATCATAAACCTCTAATCCCTCAATATTGATCTCTTGGATTTTAGGATTTTCAACTACATTAAAGATTACTTTTAATCCACCTTCAAAGTTTTGAAAATTTACTTTTACATCTTGAAAATAACCCAAATCATATATGGACTGCATATCACTTTTAATCTGGTCACTATTAAACTGATCTCCAACCTCAATTTCTACTGCTGATAAGATCTCACTTCTCATTATATTTTCATTACCCTGTATTTCAATTGCTGTTATGGACTGCTCCTGTGACTGGGCAGATATAATCGGTGAAGCTATAACTGTAATTAATAATACAGATAATGCTAATAAGATAAATCTTTTCTTCATTGTTTTCCTCCTCCATTTAAAATTCAATTGTTGTCTCTAGTAAAAATCTATAATCATCTTCTCCATACCAGCCACCTTCTAAATTCAGATACTTATTAATATCATATTCAAAGGTTAGCTCATTATCTCTAATTTCCGGAGAAAAAGTACCTGTGTACTGTAAATATAGTTTTTCTGTTAAATCCTTGCCTAAATAGACCGTAACTTCTTGCTCACCTGCTAAGGAGTAGGTATCTATCTCAAAACGGTCTAATTCAAATATATTGGCTAAACTTCTTTCGACTTTTTGTACAAAGTTAAGTTGGACCTGTTCTCCTACATATCTAAACAGTTCTGATTCAACTAAAGAACCCGGTTCAACTTGACCATTAGAGGTAAAACCTTTTAACCCACCTCTTCTGGTCAGTAAGGCTATGATTTTATCTTGTGGTAGTTCTGGTTGGGAACCAAAGCTGATATTTAAGTTGTCAGCCGGTCCATCTACATAAATAAATATTCTTGTACCACCTGCAACTGTGCTACCTACAAGGTGTATTACTGGAATATTATCACTGTATTTTTCAAAGGTAGCAGTTACATTATCAACAATAAATTTATTGTTATAGTAATCCATTGTACCTTGATTACTTGATAGTCTGCCTAAAAAAGTCAACTCTTCTTCTTGATAATTGAGTTGTAAACTACCTCCTTCCACCTGAATATCAATATTTTCACTTCTAAAGTAAACATTTTTGCCTGGAATCAGATTTAACTTTAACTCCGGTGTAAATAAGGGGCTTTGCGTCTCTGTTTCTGATTCAGACTCAGGCCAATTTAGTTCACTGTCTACTACAAAATCATATAGCCTTAAATCACCAAATATTAAAGGGTTATTGAATTCATTTAAAACTCTAATATCTGGGTTATAGTATCCATTAAAGGAACCTCGCTTAAATCTAAAACTTTCACCTTTTAATCTTACTTCCCAGAAATTTTCCCGGTTCATGTAATTAATATTACCGGTTATATTAAAAGCCCCTTCCCCAAATTTACCTTTAATATCATTTAAAGTAATCTTTCTTTCATCAAAGCTTAAAAGTCCTTTAACACTATTTATATTAGCAATCCCATCAATAGCCAGTCGGCTTAAGTTTAAAGCTACCTCACCATTTAATTGAGGATTTTGCATCTCTCCTCTTAAGATCACTCCACCGTCAATACTACCGTTAAGGGTGCCAATATTACCATCTATTTGACCAATCTGATTAAGACTAAAATTATTTATATCAATTTCTATTTCTGGTATAAATCTTTCATTTACTCTTATATCACCTTCAGCTGCAATACTTTGTCCTTGCGCCTGGCTTAAATTCTGCTCAAAGCTTAATCGGCCGGAACTAGTATATTTTAGATTACCATTTATATCATCAAGTTGAATATCTAAGATCTTTAAGGCTGTTAAATTGGTATCCAAATTGACTTCAAACTCTTCACGGCTGCCTGATACTTGCCCATTGAAGTTAAGTTTGCCTTCATAATCAAAGTCAAAGTTTAAAAGATTAGCTGACTTAAAAAGCTCTAACGGAACTTGTTCTCCCTTTATTTGTAGGTCAATCTTATTAGATACTCTACCATTTATTTCAATAATATTTTTAAAGTTATTGATTAACGATAGCTCTAAAATAGCTTGGGGGTCAGATAAATCCCCCTCTATATTGACTGAACCACTAAACGGATAGTTTACACTATAGGGTATATTATATTCCATAATGGACATAAGTTCTCTTACATTACCCCGATCCGTGCTTATCTTAAGATCTAAATTCCTATTATCTCTTAAACCATCTATACTACCTACTAATGAGTAAGTAGAAGACCTTCTGTTCAATTTTATATCTTTAAACTTTATTGTATCATTATTATAGGTGATTTGACCAGTAAATTCTTCAGATAAAAATCTATTGTATCTAAAGTTATTTGAGATAAAATTAAAGGATAAGTTTGGATTATCTATACTACCGGTTAACTTACCTTCAATATCAAATATACCAGAAGTATTCTCAATTAGATTGAGTTCTTCCATTGCAAAGTTATCGGCATTAAAATTTAGGACAATATTTTCATTTTGATAAAAGCCACTTACTACAGTATGAAAGTCATCTTTTCTAATTACTGCATTAACTAATTCTAAACGGTTTTCTTCTAAACTACCTGTTAGAGTAGCTTCAATTTGATCAAATTCAAACTCCTGGCCATCATATCTGACTAGAGTATTTTCTGAAACAAAGTTTCCGGCTGCTTTAATATCAGCAAGTTTACCTGTAATACTAATACTTGGTTTTATATCTCCCTCTATAGGAAGCTCTTGCTCAAAATATCGGGCTAAATCTTTATAATTGATTTTTTCAGCTTCTAAATTAAAAGCAAGTTCGGATTGAGCCAAATTAAAATCTTCATTAATATCAATTTCACCTTGTCCATTAAGGTTGATCTCATTGAATTTAAAGTTCAGATTGTCTATATTTAATTTTCTTTCCGAACAAGAAAAGTCTAAAGCAATATCCTGGACTGTATAATCTTGGTAGGAAACCACTTTACTATTGATTTCCCCTTTAATTAGAGGATCATCAATTTTTCCTTTAATCAAGGTATTAATATTAAACTCTTCATTTTTGGCAAAGTTCATATTAAAATAATTGTTTAATACTGCAAAACCAATATCTTTTCCTCGCAACTTAGCATAAATAGCCTGGTTATTTAGGTTATACTCACCAAATAAGTTTAATTGGTTTTCATTAAAATTAACATTACCTTCTTTTAGAAATAATTTATTATTTTCATAAAGCAGATCACCGCTGATTAATCGGACTCCATTTTCTCTTAAAATACTTTCACGATTAGGAGTATATTTAAAACCTGCCTTTACTACATTATCACTTATAGCTTTACGACCTGTTGTAGAAAGATTAAAGTCAATTTTACCATTTAAATACTTATCTAAATTATATTGGCCTACAAAATCTCTTATATACTGATCATCTAGATAAGTATTAAGTCGAACTTTATCTCCCTTTAGTTTAAGATTATAACTTCCCTTAGCCAAATCATAAATTCCTCTGGCATTTAAAACTGCATTATTTATTGTATCTACACTTAAACTATCCAGGTAAATAGTATTATCTATATAGCGAACTTTTGCTCTAATATCAGAAAACTGTTGTCCCCTGAGGTCTAGATTATTAAGGGTAAGATTAGAGATAAGGTTAAAATTATCTAGATTACCATCGATATTTAAAGAAACCGTCCCGTTTGTAGAAAAGTCAAACGGTAAATTTTCTTGCATAAAGTTGTTAAGATAATCACTATTAACTTGAAAATTTTCGGTCTTTAATTGACCTGAATAATCTTGCTTATTAAGATTATATAGACCTTTAAAATTATAGTTAACTTCATTAAAGGCAAAGTTTAGGTTTTCTAAATACAACTTATTTTCTTTTGAATTTAAATGAAAAGACCCCTCGGAAACTTTTATACTTTCCTGATAGGAGCTGTCTTTTAATTTAAAGTCAAAACCTGAGTTTGTTACTATAAGATTCGTTTGATAACTTTCAATATTTTCCTTTACACCACTTAGATGTAAATCTAACTTAGCAGTGCCAGTTAAGTTTTCAATCTGATAATCAGCAAGTTGTCCAGCAATATTTTCTTTAAATAAAGCATTGAACTCACTTATTTTTAAATTATCATTTTTTAAATATAAATCCCAGCTTTCGTTATTAAGTTCAGCTGAGATTCTAAAATCTTTAGTAGTATAATTTTGAAGTTGATACTTATTTAAAATCAATCCACTTGTTTTTAAGCCTTTTTTGATATCTACTTTAATATTTTTGAGACCACTATCTATCTTTATTTCTGTACTTAATGAACTCAATTTATAATTACGGTCTGCCTGTTTTATTGCTATATTGCCTTCTTTAATATTAATATATAGCTCATCGGTTTGAGCAAAAATACTATCGGTAAGTTCCGAAAATGAAAACTGATTATTATCTTCGCTCTCAGTACTATTAAAGCTTAAGTTCGGTTGTTCTAATTTTATATATTTAACAATCTCTGGAACAGACTTTTGTTTATTAAAGTAATCAAAGATAGAATAACTCACATTTACTTTTGGTACTTTCAGGCTAAAATTATCACCAACTAAATTAAGGTCCTCAACAGTTAATTCATTAAGAGGCCATAATTTAGCTGATGAATACCTAATTTCATACCCTGTAGACTGTTCTATATAATTAACAATTGTATTTTGAGGGTTTAATTCCACATCTTTATAAAAGAAATATCCCGCAGCTAGTATCAATATTATTAAAGTTACTATTAAAATATTTCTATAATCCATATTTATCCTCCAGCTTTCTTAAAAAATTTAAAGCCGTTATGATGAACTAGTTATTCTTTTTTATCTTCCGGGATATTTTTATCTTCACTTTTCTCTGGAATCTTTTTCACCTCAAAATCAAGGGTTAAATTTCCTTCCAGTACAAAGTCGGTATAGACCTGTTTTTTAATCTCTGGTTTTTCTTTAGGCTTATTAGAACTCGGTGGAGTTTCACTTTCATCAGCTTTTTCATCCGGTTCTTCTTCAGCCTGTTCTTCTTTTTGCTCAATTGCAGGTGGTTCAGTACTGATCTCTCCACGTGAAATCAGGGAAGGATAAACCTGTAATGTTAATTCATTATTCATCGGAGCTTCAAGATAATCTTTAATCATTTCATCAAAACTCTTATATCCTTCTATTACCGTATGGTTTAAATCATTACCATTATCTTCTTGCGGATTTCTTCTGTTCGGAAGGCCGCCGTATCCACCGCTAATGGCAAGTGTTGCCATACCGGTATTAATATCTTCTGGTATTTTAATTGAGAGTTCACGGCTAATTGAATCCGCTCTATAAGGTCTTAAGATCACTTTAACATCTAATTCACTACCCGGGTAAACTTCTTTATTTAGTACTTCTGCTTCCTGAATCAAAGCAATATCATGGTTTTTACTTACTTCTACATTTACTTTCATATCAAATATATTTATCTCTTTAAAAGGATTTCTCGTAATCATATCCATCATTCTAAAGTAATCACTTAAGGTCGAAACTGCGATGTCATTACTACTGTAATACATATTTTCTTTCACAATTTTACCATCCGGTAAGTTAGAACCCATAATAGTTATTTTAACATTAGAAGTTCCGTAACCAATTCTATCTAATGTACTATCAATGGACTGCAGTATTATACTACTGCCCAGTTCATCTAACATCTTTTCATCGTTGATAATCTGGGTTCTTACCTCTTTGGTCTGATTTAAATTCTTGTCTTCTACTGTAACTGTCAAAGGAATAATATTAGGAAATTTATTTAATCTACCGAAAATACCGGCATTTCTATCACTTTCAATTACACCTAATAGTTTATCCAAAGGACTACCAATCTTAAATGGATTTGTCCTACTGGGTATTATGGCATCGATATAAGCTCCGCTCATTAGGTAATTAGTCTTGCCTTTATTCATAAAGGGATGACCAAATGCATAAACTTCCCCATTATCAACTAAGGTAACTGTCCCTATAGAAGCAACACTTACATCTCCTCTTACTAATTGCACAGCTACTGCACTTCCGGCTTTTAATTCAAAATCGGCAGTACCTTGTTTTGTAGTACTGGAATTACTAACAAAACGGCTGTCAGCAATATCTAAACTTGACTTTAATCTATCAAAAGCCCTGCCGCTTAAACCTCCTACCATAATTGGAGTACCTGCCGCCTTGATACTTTCACTGATAGATGCTTTATCTTCTTCTTTTTTGATGTCAAGCATCTCTAAAATAGGTGTAACAAGAGCATATTCATGATCAGCATTTTGCCACTTATAGCTGATAGCGCCTACTAATTTATCATTTATATAGACTGGGCTCCCGCTCATCCCAGAAGCAACCCCGCCTGCTTTTGCTATTTTTTCACCAGAAGCCTTAATCAATATTAAGTCAGTATCAATACTTTGACCTTCTATAATATTGATAACTTCAATGGGAAACTCTTCTATTTTGGTACCTTCAAATACAGTCTTTGCATAACCGGTCTGACCTGATTTAACTTCATCTACCATCATAACCGGAGGTTTTTCTGCCGAAATAGGGACACTAAATACTACTAAGAAAATTAATGAAACAACTAAGGTTTTAATATGTCTATTCAAATTATCAAATCCCTTCCACTTTCTTTACTACTTCAGCATCTCGCTTGAGGTCAATACTTCTTTAAGCCTATCAATTTCTTCTAAAGCTATTCCGGTACCTTCTGCTACACAGGAAAGTGGTGAAGCAGCTGAGGAAACCGGTATTTTAGTTTCTTTGGAAAGAAGTGTATCCATACCATGTAACAATGAACCTCCACCAGTAAGAATAATACCTTTATCCATAATATCTGAGGATAATTCCGGTGGGGTTTGTTCTAATACATGTCTGACACTTTCTACAATAGAAGTAATATTTTCTTTAAATGCTTCTACTGTTTCCGGTGAAGAAACAGTGAGATTTTTAGGCATACCAGACATTAAATCTCGACCACGCACTTCATAATCTTTGCTTTCACCATCTATCCAGGCAGAACCAATTTCCATCTTTATCTCCTCGGCTGTCTTTTCTCCAATCACCATATTATACTTATCTCTTATATATCTTACTAATGCTTCGTCAAACTTGTCTCCCCCAATTCTAAGGGATTCACTAACAACAATACCACCCATGGAAATTACAGCAATCTCAGTGGTACCGCCCCCAATATCTATAACCATACTACCACTAGGATCTTCTACCGGTAGACCGGCTCCAATCGCAGCAGCTAAAGGTTCTTCTATTAGATAGGTGTCACGGGAACCAACCTGAGAAGCAGCTTCCATGACAGCTCTTTTTTCTACTCCTGTAATACCTTCTGGTATACAGATCATAATTGTCGGTTTAAACAGAAATCTTCTTTTTACCACTTTTGAAATAAAGTGTTTTAACATAAGTTCTGTAACTTCAAAATCTGCAATAACGCCATCTTTTAAAGGCCTAATTGCTACAATATTACCGGGAGTACGTCCTAACATACGCCTGGCTTCTTTACCTACCGCTAATACTTTATCATTATTTTTATCTATTGCAACTACAGAAGGCTCCTGTACAACTACTCCTTTACCTTTTTCATATATTAAAACATTGGCAGTTCCTAGATCAATACCTATTTTTTTTGATAAACCCATTTATTAATTTACCTCCTTGATAAACCTGTAAACATTTATTTTAATAATATTCATTTTTTTATATATGATTTTTAACTTGCTTTTGCTTCACCCGCTTTAAATACAGCATACTTAGTAGCAAATGGTCCAATAACTTCAGTTAAGGCTGCTGTAAATAAGAGAGTATTAAAGATTAAAGTTCCAACATGGGGGTCTGAGGCAAAATCTTGCTGTACCATATAGGCTAAAGCAATGGCAACCCCACTTTGTGGAAACAAACCTAATCCAACATACTTCTTGATTTTTTCAGGTGCATTACCAATAATTGCACCCAGTGATGCTCCTCCAACTTTACCCGCCATACGGGCTAATAAATATGTAAATGCTAATGCTAAGAAGCTTACAGAAACTACATTACTTAATTGGATCTCAGCTCCGGCTAGGATAAAAAATATTGCATAGACGGGTGTTGTCATTGTTTCTAAATAATCAGCAATACCCAAATTTTTGCGTGCAAAATTACGGTAAGTAAAACCAACCACCATATTGGTAATTAAAGGTGAAAGATCAAAGTATATTGCTAATGCGGAAGCTACTATTACATTTGTTACTAAAGTCATAATCTTTTTTGTTTTGTCTTCTGTCTGGGTAATTACTTTTTGGCCAATATAACCCAAAGCCAAACCTAATAATACAGAAAATGTTATCTCCATCAATGGTTGAGAAACACTGGTCAAAAATGATAGGCTCTCTGAACCATAATGCCTAGCATATGCAATTGGTTCGACAATACTAAATAAGATTAAAGCAATAGCATCATCAATACCTACAATAGCCATAATCATGGAAGTTAATGGCCCTTCTGCTTTATATTCCTTTAACACCATAACGGTTGCTGCGGGTGCAGTAGCAGAAGCTATACCTCCGAGTAATAAACCTATATATATAGGTTTACCTAAAGCTGTTACAGCTAAAAATACAAGTGTAAAAGCAGCTGTAGCTTCAAGTAAAACTATATATACAATACTTTTCCCCATCTTTTTTAAAAGTTTAACCGACAATTCACTACCAATTGTAAAAGCTATAAAGGCCAGTGCTATATTTGTAATATAGCTTATACTTTCCAGAGAATAATTGTACCATTCTTTCTGAGCCTCAGTTAAAAAAGGCATCCAATGAATTACATCTGTACTAAGTAAAATACCTAAAAATACATAACCTACTACAATGGGAATTTGATACTTCTTTGCCATAAATATAACCAAAAGTGATAGGAAAATTAGAATACCTAGAACAAAAATTTCTTTATCTGCAACATTGTTTTGAACCATCCAACTTTCAATTTGGGCTAGTTCAGAAACGTTTTCTGTTCCCATAATACTTACACCTCTATTTAATTTTTAAATTTAATAAAAAATATTAAAACCCTGGAATGAGGTTCCAGGATTTCAAAAGATTAAATCACTATTTCACTCTCTTAATATCCGCACCCAAACTGGATAATTTTTGATCAATACCCTCATATCCTCTTTCTACATGATGAATTTTTCTAACCTCAGAATGGCCATCACCAATCAAACCGGCCAAAATTAGGGCAGCACCTGCCCTTAGGTCAGTGACAGTTACTTCTGCACCTGATAAACTGCTCGGCCTGATGAGTGCGCTATGGCCGTCTATCGTTATATCAGCGCCCATTCTCTTTAATTCATCTACATGCATAAATCTATTTTCCCAGACCGTTTCTTTTATTATACTTGTGCCATCAGTCTGAGTTAAAAGTACCATCATCTGGGATTGTAGATCGGTTGGAAAACCAGGATAAGGTAAGGTTTTAACATCGACAGAGTCTAATCTGCCATTACCTTTAACTCTTACACCGGAAATATCTTCTACCATCTCCAGTCCCATCTCATGTAATTTGGCTATCAAAGATTTTATATGTTCAGTTAAAACATTTTTAACAAAGACATCCCCTTTTGTTAAAGCAGCCGCAATCATATATGTGCCCGCTTCAATCCGATCAGGAATAATCCTGTGTTCTTTACCTTCTAAGCTGTCAACACCTTCAATTTTAATTATATCAGTACCTACACCTTTGATTTTTGCGCCCATAACAGTTAAAAAGTTAGCTAAGTCCACAAGTTCAGGCTCTCGAGCTGCATTTTCAATAACAGTTTTGCCTTCTGCTAAACTCGCTGCTAACATTATATTAATAGTAGCACCTACACTGGGATAGTCTAGATATATCTTATCCCCTACTAATTTATCTGCTTTTACCTCAACAATTCCATGATTTAATGAGACATCTGCTCCCATGGCTTTAAAGCCTTTCAAATGCAAATCAATAGGCCTATTACCAATATTACAGCCCCCTGGCAGGGAAGTCCTAGCTTCACCATGTTTGGCCAGCATGACACCTAAGATATAGTAAGAAGCCCTTAATTTTTTTGCCAACTCCTTATCTGTCTCATAACTGACTAAACCTTTAGGATCTATTTCAACAGTATGACCGCTTCTTTTTACACGTGCACCCATACCTTTGATAATCTCACATAAATTTGAAACATCTCTCAAATCTGGAATGTCTTTCAAAATACTGGGAGAATCTGCTAATAAAGCAGCTGCCAGTATTGGTAAAGCAGCATTTTTGGCACCATTAATCTTTACTTCACCTTCTAAGGTATTACCCCCATTAATAACAAATTTGGCCAATTTATATGCTCCTTTCATTACCAAAAAAATCTCTATATAATTAATTCTGTATTCGTATCAAAAGACCTTCATTTAGAGTCTTTACATTCTTAGTAAGAATATCATATTTTTTGTACTTTTTCAACAAAACCTAGTGCATATTTAAACCAATTTGCTATTAAAAATTCCAAATTATCCCCCTTTTATAATTATTTATAAAAAATCCCGATTTCTCGGGGGAAAGTATCAGTTTTATCTCAATTTCTTTTTCAAATATCAAAGCAAAATTAATCATAAATATAGCCTAATCATTATTTTGATTTTTTTCTTAATTCTACTTATACATCTATTTTAAAAACAAAATGTCAAAGAAATATGTTATTTTAATTAAACTGTATTAAATAACTGAATATAATAATAATTAGGAGATAAAATATAAAAAAAGAAAAAGCCCCATCTAATATGGGACTTGGATTTCAAATATTAATAATATTCGCTGTGATGTTTTTCAGCTGCTTTAATTCTGGCAATAGCTCTTTCTAAAGCACCTTCGGCCCGATAATGATCAATTTTTGAGCTTTCTTCTTCCAGTCTTTCTTGGGCTCTTTCTTTTGCTTTTTTAGCTCTTTCAAGATCAATCTCTTCGGGCAGTTCAGCAGTTCTTGCCACTATGTTAACTTGATCGGGTTTAACATCCATAATTCCTTCACTCACTGAAATAAAGCGTTCCTTATTATCAATTTTAGCCCTTATTACCCCTGTTTTTAAAGCAGTAATTAACGGAGCATGTCTGGGCAAAATGCCAATCAAACCATCCACAGCCGGAGCCTCTACACCATCAACTTCTTCTTTATATACAGTTTCTTTAGGTGTTATGATTTCCAACAAGATCTTTTTTTCCGGTGCCATGATTATTCACCTTGTTTCTTTTCAGACTTTTCTTTTCTAGCCTTACCTTCAGCTCTTAATTTTTCAGCTTTATCAATGGCTTCATCAATAGTACCTACCATATAGAAAGCTTCTTCTGGTAGATCATCATGTTTACCATTTACTATTTCTTTAAAGCCTCTAATTGTATCATCTAACTCTACATAAGTACCGGGTTGGCCGGTAAACTGTTCAGCAACAAAGAAAGGCTGAGATAAGAATCTTTCTAATCTTCTTGCTCTATTTACAACGATCTTATCTTCTTCAGATAACTCGTCCATACCTAGAATTGCTATAATATCCTGTAAGTCTTGATACTCCTGTAAGATCTCCTGAACATCACGGGCAACCTTATAATGTTCTTCCCCAATAATACGGGGATCCATAATATTGGATGTAGAATCCAGGGGATCTACCGCAGGATAAATACCCTTCTCAACAATCTGTCTGGATAAAACAGTTGTAGCATCCAGGTGAGCAAAAGTTGTAGCTGGTGCAGGGTCAGTCAAGTCATCAGCAGGTACATAAATAGCCTGTACAGATGTGATTGAACCTTTTTTAGTGGAAGTAATTCTTTCCTGTAAAGCACCAACATCATATGCTAAAGTTGGTTGATAACCAACCGCAGAAGGCATTCTACCTAATAAAGCAGAAACCTCTGAACCGGCCTGGATAAAACGGAAGATATTATCAATAAATAATAATACATCCTGACCCATTTCATCACGGAAGTATTCAGCTAAAGTAAGTCCGGTAAGTCCAACTCTCATTCTGGCTCCCGGGGGCTCATTCATCTGGCCGAATACTAAAGCAACTTTATCCAATATATCTGCTTCTTTAAACTCTAACCACTGGTCATTACCTTCTCTGGTTCTTTCTCCTACACCAGAGAATACTGAATAACCACCATGCTCTAAAGCAATATTATTAATTAACTCCTGGATTAAAACGGTTTTACCAACACCGGCACCACCGAATAGTCCTACCTTACCTCCCCGGGTATAGGGAGCTAATAGGTCAATAACTTTAATACCGGTTTCAAATAATTCAGTAGAAGTCTGCTGTTCTTCAAATCCAGGGGCCTCTCTATGTATAGGCCATCTTTCATCTGTACCAACTTCACCTTCATTGTCAATAGTATCACCGACAACATTAAACATACGACCTAATACTTCTTCACCAACCGGAACACTAATTGCTTCCTCGGTATCAACAGCTTTCATTCCTCGTACCAAGCCATCAGTTGAATCCATCGCAACACAGCGCACTCTATTGTCGCCGAGCTGCTGCATGACCTCTATTACGAGATTATTATCTTCATCTTCGTCTCTAATAACTTCAACAGCATTATATATTTCAGGTAGGTTACCACTTGGAAATTCAACATCGACTACCGGTCCGATAACCTGAACTACTTTACCTAAATTTTGGTCGTCACTCACGAAAACTCCTCCTTTATTTCAATGCTTCAGCCCCGCCCACAATTTCTGTAATTTCTGTTGTGATAGAAGCTTGACGGGCTCTGTTATATTTTAAGGTTAAATCATCAATCATTTCATTCGCATTTTGAGTAGCATTGTCCATTGCAGTCATTCTAGAACCAAACTCACTTGCTTTAGATTCTAATAATATTGAATACATCGTATTATTAATATATTTAGGCAATAGTAAATCTAATATTTCTTTTGCAGATGGTTCATAGATATAATCTACATGTTCTTCACTAGCCTCTTCACCTTTATCAGTTAATTCCTTATCAATTTCATCTGAATCAATAGGTAATAAAGTAATATTTTTAACATTTTGGCTTAAGGCAGAATTGAAATGAGTATATACTACATTTATTTGGTTAAACTTTTTACCTTTAAAGATCTCTATAATTTCATCTGTTAATTGACGTGCAAAATAGAAACTAGGATAATCATCAATTTGATCATATTCTTTAATAAAATCATAGTTTCTTCTTTTTAAGTAGTCTCTTGCTTTACTTCCTAATGAATAAATTTCTGTATCAGGATTTTCTTTTAAAAAGTTTTCTGCTTCTTCAATAACATTTGCATTATAAGCACCACATAGTCCACGGTCTCCACTAATTAAAATCAGAAGTTTCTTATTCCCCTCTGATTTTTTTAAAAGAGGATGCTCATCCTTAATCCCAGAGTATTTATATACATCAGAAAGTATTTTTCTGGTTTTATTAAAGAAAGGTTTAGCATTTCGAGCATATTTCTGAGAGTTCTGCAATTTAGCAGCAGACACCATCTTCATAGCTCTCGTAATTTTTTTAGTATTTTTAACACTACTTATACGACGCTTAATATCTCGCATCGTTTCCATAAACATTCACCTCAATCTTTAAAAGGTCCTCTTTCTT
>Ga0102934_1000481_pt1 | contig 26764 bp, 28 predicted proteins | sample SalPonR2_A_D1_MG_FD_78175 | JGI IMG/M metagenome (GOLD analysis project Ga0102934, IMG submission 78175) | Salt pond soil microbial communities from South San Francisco under conditions of wetland restoration - Salt Pond MetaG R2_A_D1_MG | ecosystem: Environmental > Aquatic > Marine > Intertidal... | reverse complement strand
TCTCCCTGGGCCCCGTCGAAACCCGCCGAGACCAGAATCAGCTCCGGTGCAAAGGCCCGCGCCACGGGCAACAATATCTTCTTCCAAACTTGCCTGTATTCCGCGTCACCCATGCCTCCTTGATTCCATGCCACATTAATGGTGTATCCCTCTCCCTCCCCCTCCCCTACCCTTTCCGGAGACCCGCTTCCAGGCCAGAAGCGTCCGTGATCATGGCGGTGTACTGAGAAGTACAACACGGATGGATCTTTCCAGAACATTTCCTGCGTCCCTTGGCCGTGGTGCACGTCCCAATCACAGATCAGGACCTTGGACAACCCCAAATGCTCTCGTGCATGCTTGGCAGCGACGGCCACGCTGTTCACGAGGCAAAAGCCCCTGGCAGAGTGAGACTCGGCGTGGTGACCCGGCGGGCGGATCAGGGCGAGCCCGTTCCTGAGGCGGGGCGGGGAGTGGGAGACGTCGGTGCTGCGTTCGTGTATGGTGCTATCCGAAACCTTGTTGAAAGCATGTGGACGTGCAGAATCGGATAAGGTGGATGCGGGACAAAGGCCCTCGGGAGAACGCGTGGACCCCACAGTCCCCACCACCCGGTCCACCAAAAGCAGCAAGCCTCCTGTTGCCCTGCGGGCACACGTCACGGAAGACGCGTTCAGGTAAACTGAGTCAAATTGCTCTGCTTCATCTTGCAATTTCGTCAACAATTGGTCCCTGTCCTGCTGGCTTCCCTCAACTGCCGCCGCGCCCCGATTTTCCCATCGTCGAAGACGCCGCAAGTAATGTCGATTGTGCACCCCCGCCATGACACCGTATTCCACCGCGTTTGCCTGGCCAAGAACAGTCAGTTTATCCAGCACTCCGCGGCTCGCCAGGTGTGCCAATATAGTTTCCACACGTTCAGGCCTTTCCGGGTGCTTTCTGTCTGGATGATAATGAAGCCGGTGGATGGCGTCGTAGTACAACCCTGTCTCCAAATTGCTGCTTTTCACAGGTGCACCTGATGTCACTGAGGCCCATACATCCTGTATATGACCGGAGCTGGGTGAGCGTGGCCGCTTTATCCCAGTTTGACATGATCGGATGGTAGGTCGGTCGGGAAGTAGATGCAGGCGGTGCAACGCAGGCGGATTCGCGCACTTCTCGGCGGCGTCCAGTTGCGAGGCGGGGGCTTTAGTGGTTGACGTTGCAACAGATGGCGATATGTGCAGGACTCGAGGGCAGGCAGGTGGGCCTGTGAAGGCATCGAGCTTGATTTTGCAGCGATTCCTCGTGGCTGCTTCGATCCCACCGGCGCATGTGTTGGGGCTCTCTCTTTCAAGAATGATCTCCCCTGACGCCGCCATACTCGTTACCCCTGAGCAGCTTCACATGAAGCATTTTGATGATATAAGTTAGTATCTGTTGCCATGAAACAGGTTTTGGGAAAGTAGAATGCTTTTCTTGGAAAGGTCTGTTGACGCCAGCAGCCGGGCCATGACCTGGACTACTATAGTAGGAGAGCGCGATACCGCCCATGATTTCGCGTCGATCGCTACTAAATACACAAAGGGAAAGACAAAAGGGGGTGCATACATTTCGAAAAGATACCTGATGGTATGTGGAGGAAGATACACCAGACATGGCCAAGCTATTGATTAAATTGACTCTACTACACTGGTACCTTTTTCTAGGATCACGCGCTCGCCGCCTCCGGCTCCAGGCACACCGCGGCGGTTGGAGCCAGGAGGTTAAAAAAGCACGTTCCCAATTTTTTTTTCAGCCTTTTCATTCGCATGCTTGCGTACAAAACAAGTCATATGCCTCCCGGTTACGTTCATGATTTTTTACAAAAGATGATTCGGACAAAGTTGAAGCATTTTGTTTCTAGACCTCTTTAAGCTGGGGATCAAATGTTATGTCCCCGACGCAGTGATCGGCACGTAATGCCCTTTTTATATATCACAGCTATTTCCGCGGCACTGCCCCTGGAGGCATGACATCGACCAATCATATAGTTGCTATGCTACTAGGCACACTGCTTATTGTTTCTGCAGCGCAGACTCTAGGTGACAGCAGCCCTAGTAGTCTTCCTCTTTCTGCCTCTAGCCTTCCGCAGTCAGAGGCCGTCAATCTCCATAATTGGGCGTATGCCTATGAATTCCGAGTTAGTCGGGTCGTAAGGCCAAGCAGTATCTCTGACATTCAATCAGTTATTAGAGATTTTGTACAATACCCAAGTCCTGTACGCGCACTCGGCAACATTCACAGTGTGACAGCATGCGTTGTAAGTAATGGTACCATCGTAGACATGCGTGGAATGAATCAGATCTTAGCCCTTAGAGAAGACTCTAGCGGCCGTCAGATTGTCGTCGTTCAGGGTGGGGTAACACTCATCCAAGTTCACACCTGGCTGGCCGATCATGAGATAGACTTAAGTTTTGCAGCAGAGATCGGTGATGCCACAGTGGGAAGCTTGACGAGCAGCATCAGTAAGGATTCCGGCGTCGGAGACCCTGCTTTGACAGGAAGCCTGTACAAAAGCATTGTAGGTGTGACCTATGTAGATCATCGAGGCGACGTTGTCAAGTTGAGCGACGCGAAAAACGCCACGGCACTGGCTCAGTTCAAATCGAGTGAGGGATTGCTAGGTGTAGTCGTTATTGTAGAGCTGTTAGTCCGACCTGCCAAGCTCTTGACCTTCACGAACATGGTTATACCAACAGCCGAGATCCTGGAAGCATTTGCAAACATGTCATTTCAAGTCTCACCGACGTCAAATTATTGGCTTTTATTGCATCCAGATTATAGTTTCGTGCAGACGCGAGTCTTAGCTCCGCCAGGAGCCGTCGAAACCGACGAAGTCACTCTCGGTGTCATAGTCAATACCACTCGAGCATCCTTTGCAAAGGGACTAATAGCTGTACCTTTGACAGAAAAGAGCGCAAGAAAACCGCCCATGCAATGGACGACATACAAGCATAAAATGGTGAACCATTACGGACCTTTGCCCACTCCGCTTGGAAATGCAACCCTGGGCCCTCGTTTGGATTTCACGTGGTTTGAATACCCTCAAGCAAGGTTTCAAGAAATCGTTGAGGCATATATGGAATTCTGGTCAGCTTTTAAAAAATCTAACAACGGATTTGAGCCTGCAGCTGCTGCAACATATTTTGTGAGGCGCATTCCAGAGAAACCACATGGGTGGTTCAGCCAAACTGGCGAGGGCTTTGAAAACCCAGGCTTTTCTTTCACACTGGATCCCATATTTCACGACCCTAACGATCCGCAATGGGAAATGTTCTTGCGAGAGTCTGTAGGTTTCGCCCGGAAGCACGGCGGTCGTATGGCTGTGACTCAGACACGTTTTGTGACCCGCGAAGATTATGTGAGTGCTCCTGGTAATGTGGCTTTGGATGAGGCTCCAAATGCGCGGTTCACGAGTGCATACTTTGCACAATTTTTGAAGGCAAAGACAGCGGACTCTACAACACGCACGACCAAATGCATACCCAAGAATGTCTCATTGCCTAGGGCGGCTGTGACGACAGCGGCGACAGTCAACGCAAAGAAAGCGGACGATTGATTATTGCGATATTAAAGGGGGTCCGTAAATACGTAAATTTCATTAGTTAGTCCGCCAATTCAGCTTCATAGAGGCGATTTTGCGCGTGTGCCATGCTCTCCATTATTTTTCTAGGTGTTGGAAGTGCCCCATCCACCGCTGGTCGCGCACATGCTGTCCAAAAAGTACGTCCTCGATCATACACGCAAATCCACGCACCGTTCACAAGCATATCTATCTTTCTAAACCGTTGGGCTATTCAGCCATCCCACTGTCTGTGCCTGTTCTTCATCCTCCTTCGCTTGCGTGAGACACGCCTTTCGCCTACTCCTCAAACATCCCCTTTGAATCGCACCACTTTACTCGAAAAAGCCGGCTCGGCACTCACAACCTGCGCGCCGTGCTCGGCTGGACTAGTGATATACACCTGTCCTTTCACCCCCACCGCTTCTGCTGTCCGAACCATGGCCTCGGCCACCGTCCAATCCACGCGCTCACTGAGCCGCTGAGCAAAGATATCCCCTGAAGCCCCGCTTGTGATGGCCATGACTGTGGGACCCGCCCCTGAAAGAAAGCAGCCGTTGGCACCTGCTGCATTGGCAGCCTCGATTAATGGGTACAGGTGCTTATAAACCGCCTTCCCGCGCTGAGGCTGGTGGAGGGCGTCCTCGACCCCAAAGCGCAAGTTGTCTAGGTTCGAGGTCGAAAGCGCGTTCACCAACCAAGCCACGCGACCAATATTATACACGGCGTCCTTTCGTTCCACCTTTGAGTCGAGCACGCCCCGGGCATCGCTCGTCTTGCCGATAAAGTCCGGTATGAAGAGGACAAGCTGGATCCCAGGGGGGGTGTTCACGCGCTCGCTCGTCCACCTCTCCCCCGTGTGTATGCCCAGCTGAATGCCACCATATATTGCTGGAGCGACGTTATCCGGGTGTCCTTCGATGCAGGCCGCTAGCTGCAGCAACTCCTCCGAGCCCCAGCAGGGAAGCTGATGCCCTGCCAAAACCAGCCCAGCGATCAAGCCTGCGACAATGGCAGCGGAAGAGGATCCCAGCCCTCTCGCGTACGGAATCCGATTGATGCAGTGGTACTTTAGGAGAGGCATAGGTTTTTTGGCCGCAGCAAAGGCAGCCTTCATCCCCGTCACCACCAGGTTGCTTTCGTCCTTGGGCACGTCGTCGGCCCCCTCCCCCTCGGCGACGATCTCAAAGCGGTCCGCCCGCTCCACCGTGATCTCGCTCCACATGTCAAGCGCCATCCCGATCGTATCGTAGCCTGGCCCAAGGTTTGCGGACGTAGCCGGGACGCGCACGGTCACCTTGCGGCGTTCGGGTCCCTCGCTGTGCAAGTCGTCTTCAACAGCATGGAGGCGCATACGCTCCTGCATCTTCCGTTCATGCTGGTGCGGAAGCTTGATGTTGGGGTGTGAGTGCCGCGCTTCATCTAGCGCTTCAAGAATGGCTTTCTTCACCGATTCGTCGGTGCCCTGTCGGAAAGAAATAAAGGTAAAGACAGGTAAGTGATCTATGTCTCCTCTTTATACGGAGTAAAAATTGCCTTGCGTGGTGAGAATAAAACGCGCTACTTCGAAAGTAATGTGAAAGTCACATGATTTATAATGTATTGCGCTATTCACAACAAGCCAATCCATTGCTTCAAATGACTCTCGCGCCCTCAGCACCTGCAAGTCTGTCCTCCGACAATACATCGACTATTCGACTCCCTACCACTCCCTTCCACTCCCTCTTGACACGACGACCGAGGCCTACTTCCCGGACGAGGCAAGATCGACACCATCTTCTTTCGCTTTCACTCGACCGCGGCGACATACCTTTCCATTTCCTTTGCGCAATTTAAGCAAGAAAGCTATGGCACCCAAGCTCGCTGCGAATGTCGCGCCCAGAAGCATATCCCCCGCCCGGTCACTCATAGACTTAGGCATCTTTTGCTTTGTTGTCGCCAACAACAATCGGGGTGTGTTTCAATGAGAATGCAGTGAGTAATGAGTAATTGGTCTTGCCCTTGTGAAGTAATGCGAAGATGAATAAAGGCAGGGATGACCTCCTTACCAAGCAGAAGAGGATAGCTCATGACACAACCATGCCCGTCCCCGCGACTTTCATGTTTCGCAGGCAACCATCCACATGGACAAGCCCAACCACATCCAAATGGCGCGGCAAGAGAGCATTGTATGTACGCACTAGCCTGCCTCAGGACCATGCGTGCTGTCGCCCTCGCCGAAGAGGCCGCCAGCCGCAGGAGGGCCCGCAGCCCGGGTGGGGGGTACGCTCGACAGGGTTTTACGTTCATGACACCACAGGGACAAGGTGACCGTGGAGATACACGTCCTTTCGCGCTAGACCTCCGCGATGACCTTGTCGATGTCCTTTTTGAGGCCCTGACAACCAGCGATGGAGACTTTCAAACCCGCCCGTCGTCTTCCCTTCCCCGGTGCCCTCTCACACTTTCATTTTCTAACATCTGCCCAGACACCCAGAAAGCAGATCAGGCGCCAGCCGACGAGAGACATCCTATGAAGAAGTCCTCGCAGTTCTCGTCATTTGGGAAGGTCAACGGTACTGAGGAGGAGAAAAAAGACACTCCTTTGGACGATCCGCAAGCGCACCTCTCGCAGATCGTTGAGGCCTCCGATGACTCGAAGCCCATCTTCAAAGATACAGCATGCTTAAGTGAGTATGTTAGAGTTTCAACGCAATCAGAGTCATTTATGCTTGGGAGCACAAAAGAAGCATTGATACTCATTCAATTTTGCCCCCCACGTTCACTCCGTTAACAGAGCCTGAGCGCATTGTCCTTCGTATACCACCGGTTTCCTCCGGCACAAGCCTTGAGAGAAGATTTTGATACAAACAAAGTCTCTACTTTTGGTGGGGGCCTATGTGCATTTTGTTCCATGGTCCACATACGCGAGTAGAACGTGACATTTTACATATTTTCTTGAGAATTCAGTGTCTCGCTTGTTTCCTCCTTGGGTACCACCTTGCTGCTTCCCGTGTTCGTAAACATGCTCACTACGCTGGAAAGCGTCTTGGTCTTCCGCATCGATTTCCGCACAGTCGCCTTATTGGCAAAACCTTTGCCCTCGCTGTTCACCTGTTCTCTCGTAGTGCCTGAAAGTCCCCCAATGCCACCTCCTCCTGTGTTCGTCGTGGCTCCCATCCGCTTCATTTTTGCCAGCCGTTGTAAATTCTTTTGCGCTTTGACAATGAACTGCTCTTGCTTGATTGCCTCCGTTTCTACCAGCTCCATGAATTTCTCGCTTTCTGCGCTCAAATCCTCGTAGGCTTCTCGAGGAAGGGAGAGCACCTCGGAATAGACAGCGGCTCGGACGTTGAAGTCGTGATTACCGTCGGTTGTAAGAGCGACTTGCCCGAACATGTCCCCCCTTTGAAGGTTGCTGTTAAGTGAAAGGGGCCCGGATAAGAAATACTCAACGAATTTGCGACAGCGTGTGCACATCTATTTTATAGAACGCTTCGAAAAGGTCCTTATAAGACGGACGAGGAGAGGCACAGAAGAAGAAACACGGGATGAGGGGAGCTGCAGAATAAGTCACTCAATCACACAGTCCCTTCCACCTGCTTACCTGATGACTGTCACGTTATCCAATGTTATTTCCAGTTGCCCGTTCTTGACGAAATAGAGAAATTCCCCTTTATCTCCTTCCTTGAAGACGTGCTCTCCTGGCATATACATTGTCGATTGCAAAGTTTGCATCAGACCGATAATCGTGTTCAGTTCCAACTGCTTCAGAAGAGGGATATTTTTCACAAGTTCTCGGTTAAGGAGAAGGGAGAGACGAAGCTGGATTGCGGGAGGCAGGTCCGTCAATATGCCTTCCTCGGAATGTTTGGCGCTCATGTAATTGTAGAAGTCCAAGATGATCCGCTGAAAGTACGCAGGAAGGCGTCTCTTCTTCATGTAGGTAATAATGCGGTCCATGAGCTGACGTTGCTCAATTTTGTCGTGATCCATGCTTTGAAGCGCCGACCCAGCACTTCCAATTACGTACGCGTTCAAGAAAATCCCGATGAGATAGCAACTAATCGTGAAAATTGCCTCGACCATTTTTTCCGGTGGGTTGTAGGGGCTGATGGAGAAGGTAGTCTGCACGGTCCAGCCAAAGCACAAAAAATAGTTTAAAAGGTCGGTATTGTAATGGTGGTCGAAACTGGGTGTCCACTCCGTGCTGCCTAGCCCCTGAGAGGTGGAGATGAACCAGTACATGCACGTGATAACATGCCAAATCCATGTCAAGAGCACGAAAGTAGTAAACAGACGGAGCATAGAGGGGGTGAAAAACATGGCGACCTCCTTCGAATCCATGTAGCGCATGAGCCTAACCAGCCGCACGAGCTTCACGAATTTGAGGGCCAGGAAGAGTCGAGCTAAGGACGGGGACAAAGAAGCCGAGAAACCGCTCACGGGGATGGAGGAGACAACGTCCACGATGAACCATCCGCGGAGATAGCGTCGGGCTATGGCCCCAGAATTTGTTTGTAGGATACCCTCTGTCTCGTAATAAGCTGTGAAGAAATTCAAAATCACGTCCAGGCAGAACAGAATGTCAATGCAAAGCTCGAGCCAGATGTCTGTTGCCCCGTTGTCGGTGGAGAAGGAAGCGCGGTAAGGCACGCTATAGCTCGTCCAAATGACAAATATAAGCATCATCACATCCCACCGAATGCGCCACTGGGCGCCTGGATCGATGATCCAGGTGGCCCTCTCTTGTTCTTCAGCCAGAAATTTCCGCTTTTCCGATGTCCGCAAGTCTTCGCAGACCAACTCCACGTAGGAGTTGACTAGGCTTTCCGTCTCAGTCAAGCTGCTCTTCGCATCACTCAACGCTCGAGGCGACCAGACTCGTAAATTCTGCGACCCGCTGCGGTTTTGCGATTTTATTTGCCGGAGAACTTCCTCAGTAACGGTGAATTTCTGTTTTACGGCGGAGCTCCTCTTCGAAGGTGGGACGACGGGAGTGATGAGGGACGGTCTCCGAGCCCCACCGGCATTCGTAGACATACGTCGCACGGGAGCGCTGCTGGACCCATGCGGAGGAATGACTCCCGTCCCATTACCGGGCAAAACCGCATGGTGGTCTCCCAACCCTGGCCTGTGTGAAGAGGCCCCAACAATGCTCGACCTCCTCCGAGCCGCTGCCGCTCCTGTCCCCGGCGAGAATACAGCACCTGGGTTCCGCGATAGGCCTCCTGATGGAAGTTCGGGCTGGGAATTGCTAGAGCTGGCTGCTACGGCCAATTGCGCCAGCCTGGCAAAGGTGGAGGAGGTGGCAGGAGAAGGGGTGGATAACGGGGCGGGAGGAAGTGATGGGCTTGAGGGCGAGGGACCGAGAGGCTTCAAGGACGCTTCCAACATGACACCCACTGCGCTCTGGCGCTTCCCAAAAACAGTCTCATGTGGACAATTTAAAGCGCTATCGATTCTGTTTCCGCCGTTCGTACCACTTCTAGCATTTCTCTGTTCTTCAACAGGTGTTCTGTCGGGTGGAGAGAATGGTTTTAGGCCCACTACGTCCCCATTGCTGCCAGCTCCGTCCTCCGTTTGTATAGTATTCAAAATTTTCACTATTTGTCCCATAGCTATTACTTTACGGCGAGCATTGCGTAAAGCTTTTTTCCCTCTCGAATCGGCAACATCGGTAAACACTCCCTCTACATCTCCCGTCTTTCTCACGCTCGTAGCACTGTCTCTTGATAATAGGGTGTTCGAAGATGTTTCGGCAGTGTGAGCCACGGTTTGTGGCTTGTCGATACTTGGACTGGATAACATGGTCTCGGAAGAGCTTTCTAGGATTGGCATCAGCGGTCGCATTTCGTGGTATTCAAAGTTGCTAGACTCATAAGCACGGGATGTTTGCGGCGAAAGGGGTGAGCGGATCGAGGGACGACAGGGCGCTTCTTTATCATCCATTTCTCGGGATCCGCCTACTCCTCGCCGCGCCGCCGCAGGTGATTGGGGCCGCGCTAGTGCAATGCCTTTTTTCCAATCCAGAGGCACCGCATTGTCATGAATATATAGTGGACATAAATAAGCCGCGGGGTCAAATGCTCCACAAAATCAGGCGACGAAATATCCCAGGCTTTTCTAAGTGTGACAGTTTCAAAAGGACGCGAAATTTGGTAAGGTATTTGCCAATCTTGGCACGAAAAGTGGGAACGTAGGCCCAGTGGTAACGGTTTCCGCTTGCTGAACGCCACGCCGGGAGGTTAATATGTGTGTGTCGACTGCGCGCGCGTCGTGCGGTCCGCGTTAGTATCCGTGCAACCCATGGTGATCCCTCGCACTGACCCTATCTGACCGGAAACTTATGACTTAAATGACACAAAAACCCTTTCGTTTTGTGCTTGAGGATCAGCATCGAGTTGGATGCCGCTGCCACCAACATCTGAGGAGGACCGCACAAGGTTTCGCTTTTCACGCGGCATCCACATCTACGCGTCATGAGCTATGCGAACAGCAAAGGCAGCAAGACTCCTGCTGGTCCGAATGAGTCATCATCGAATGAAAAGCCTGTTAAAGGCAAAGGTGGCGCTGCATCCTCGCCCTCGACGTGGGAAGATGAGGACGCGACAGTGCCCGACATCACTGCCGAGCTCTCCAAGCTATCCTTGGACAAGACTGGTCAAGCATCGAAGAACAGATTTACTAGAAGGGGTCAAGCAATCGAAAGATGGGCCTCGATTCCGACAACACTGCCGGCATCTGAGAGCAAGCCTCCCGGACAAAGAGAACAAAGAGAGCATCCCAGAACACCTGTACAACATCGTCATTCGCCAACAACACAGATATCTTCTCAAGCACAGAAAACAAAGGCGCGGGTAACATCATCTCCTACTTTAAGCCGCTACGGGGTCGATTTGGGAAACCTTTCAGGCATGTTATTTATACTTCCAGTGGAATGCTGACAGAGAAGGACAGGGGTTACATAATGGAGTCATGGAGCATCTCCATCACTCCCTGTGAAAATCTCGTCATTGCTAAGTACTTATATCTTAATGGAAGAGCATCGTGGTGCATTAATTATTTACGCATTACTGTAAAGGTTTGAAAGCCTTTTGGCAATCCTGTTGATTTCACGTCGCCTCCCCTCCTCCTCTCTTCAAACATACAGATGTTGTACGCGATCTCCCTGCTACAGACATACTTGCCCATGGCCTTTACCTGTCGGGATTCCCTCATACATCCTCAGAGCCAGAGCGGCAAGCGCTGGTATCTCCATGGACAAAGGTCGGCGCAATGATAATTTGGCTGTCGCCTCGAAACTCACATGCGGTTGCCATGTTCTACTCCATAGCGACTGCTAATCGTGCCTTACGCAAAGTCGAGTCTCAGGGGGGCGTAAAAGTGCAGAGCTTGAAAGATGCCACGCCATCTGTACAGAGAGAGGCCTTATCAGGTAAAATGGCCAAAAGCTTGCCAAAATTTTGATTGGTCAAGCATTTCATGATAGCAAGACAAGCAGCTGACCCAAAATTATTGTGTTTTTAAATACAATTTAACAGCTGGACTTACCATTCCTCCCCGGCCAAAGGGTGATACATCGGTAACGTCCCGTCTTATTATGGGGGCGCTAGGGGTCCGTTCTCCAAGCAACACCCGCCCTTCAATCGGCAATAAGCGGGAGGGAGGCGTGCGCCGCTCTGCTAGGATACAAGAGAGACATTTGCAAGAGGAGCAACGTAGACAGGAGGGACAAGAATATGCAGACGCAAAGTCAACAGCAACAGCAGAAGATGGGGTGTTAAGAAAAACTGGAGAAAACCAGAACGAAAGTGCCAAAAAGTAGATAGATATATCAAAAAACGCAGTAGAGGAGTGCGCACCAGCTAGAAATTGTGCATAATTTCTTTATTGTGTTTGTCTCCATGCGAGGTGGTGTTTCAGTCGCAAAAAGGACAAGAAAAGTAACTCATCTCGCGTGGTCAACGTCACTTGGACGGCTCGGATCTCTTTCCATTGTTGCTCTCGCAATATCAGGAGGCGCGGCTGCTTTCCCTCGAACCTGAATGTCCTTTTTGTCCTTGGTGGGTCGAGCAACGCAGGCATGCTCATTTTACCACGCTTTGACCTTCGATATCCAGGTGCAGTACAAGTGTGCAAGTTGACTTCCCTCTTCTAGCCTACTGCTATCTCCGCTGCAGCTCGTGCTTTTCATCCTCAAGCACCTTGGTTCCTACTTGTGGACACGCCCCTGTCTAGCATCGCTTCTGTGAAGGAAGTAGCACCCTCATAATGTCACCACTTTCGCAAGAGGAGTTCAAGCAGTTGCAGGATGTTGTGATGTCAACGAGGTGGGTCGTGATATAGTAATCGAGAAGCAGAACGCGTTTGGCTCGCCAGTTTGCTCTATTTGAGGCAAGCTACGCACGATCATACCAAAAAGACCACCTTTAAGAAATGAACAAGAAATAGGCACCATGAAAGTGCACGACATGTAATTGACTTTCTGCTTTACCCGACTCCCTCCATTCTTTTTGCACAGCCCCGACTCCCTCAAGCCTCAAGCCGCCTTGACCTTTTTGAAGGAGAGGGAACTCAGCCACCCGAAACGAAGGCTTCAACTATCATCGACGCAGCTTTCATACCTTCTCATTCTTGCCTCGTCCTATGAAAGCAAAAAGTCCCTGGTTCTGCTCTTGGCCCCATACGTGACTCCGGAAAATGCGACCAGTATGAAAGCTATCGTGGATCAATTTCCCCCCCCAACAGATGTGAGTGGCTCTCTTTACTTTACCTGTGACCTTCACAACCTGAGTGGAAGCTTGTATACCAAGGACACACTCTTCAGACCTTGAGTCGTCCGGGGGGGCTGAGAACCAACTTAATTGCCATGCTCTCTGTCCCTCCCCTCTCTTCCCTATTTCCTTGCCTCACGCCTCATGCATCCTGGTTTCGTCCGTACCACCACAGCGGGCAGAAATTGCCAGCCTTTTGATGAAAAATATGCGATGCAATGATGCTCAAAAAGGGTCGGGCCCATCTTTCTTTCGAAAAGACTTGGGTCTGGCAACCACGAACCATGGATCTTCCCCCCTCGTTTCGGGGCCACCCGGGAGCAGCAACACCATCGGCAGCGGCAGTGACATCTTTCCGATGCCACAGCCACATCCGCGAAAAGGTCAGTACCAGCAACAGCTTTCGCACCTGCAGCAGCATCAGCAGATATCGTCCGGGAGGGGTTCTGCGCCTGTGCCAACGGTTGCGGCTATGGAGCTAAGCAGCAACAGTGAGGACAGCAGCAGTTGTTCAGGTAGCGGGGACGAAGGAGGGGATGAAGGCAGTAGTTGCAATGGGATCGAGAGCCGAGGCGGGAGTACTCTGAATTCCCAGGAAGACGTGGACGAGCTAGGGGGGCCGGGAGGAGGGCGGGAAGGTGGAGGGTGCTCTCCTTCTTATGGCGCAAGCACAGCCTCCACAGCTCCGAGTGTCCTCAGCTTCATGACAAGTGGAGCAGGAGGCGGAAGTAGTGCAGGAGCTGGTGCAACAGCGAGCGTAGTGGATAGCTTGGTGGTTGTCGGTTCGGTCGCTACCACTTTAAGTAGCTATGACTCAACTGGCTCGTTGTCCACAATAGAAAGCAGCGCTTCCACCGAGGTGTCACAACGACGGCCATTTCAACACCGCTCCTCATTTTTAAAGCCTGTGTCAGGACCCCCAGGGGGTGGGGGCAGCAACGGGGATGAGACGTGAGACTTGACGGGCTCGGAATCGTCCACATGTCACGGGCAAAAGCAACATTCTATCGACCCACTGTAATAATGAACTGAAAAATGGAGCCACCAATCACGAAACCACTTACATGGATGTTCCGCTCCATGTTGAACCATCGCATGGTGGTAATTTCCTCTGTGTGCATGTTTTTGCTTTTGGTCGTCGGTATCGTGCCCAGTAACCTCCTCCCCTCCCCTCATGTCCCGCCCGGTTGGCGGCCTCCGGTCCGGAACCGGGAAGGCACGCGTTGCATTCACGTGGCGTTCTTTCATTATGCTCACAACCACAGAAACCACAGCATTGTATCTTAAGGGTCAGAATGACGGCAAATGGCGCGAGGGAGGTGATAGATGTGATGTCCAAGGCCCAATGGGACACACTTCTAAAAGGTAAAGCGATGATGATAATACATTTTTTGACGTTTCCGGAACAAGTATACTTATGGCCTGGAATGAGGCATGCTCACGCGATAGAGCCATTGAGTATAGGCGGAAAGTAACTCAAGACGCTGTGTTACCATGATTTATTCTGTCTTTCTTTGTCTTGTGCTGAGAATCGGGCTCCCTCCCAAACTCATTCCACAAACCTCCTTTTTCCTCTCTGTCCCTCACACTAGATGATTTCCCGACTGTAGCCTTCTTTTGGGCAGACTGGCACGAGCCGTCGAAACCACAAGGACAAATGGATTCTGTTTTCACGCATTTGGCGGCTCTGCATCCATCCTTGCGATTCCTGCGCGTCGAAGCCGAGGCCGTCCCCGAAGTCTCTGTCCTCTTTGGGATATCCGTAGTCCCAAGTTTCGTCTTCTTCCAGAAAGGAAAGGTCGCAGACAAGCAAGAAGGGGCCCACCCTGCGGAATTAGCCAAGAAAATTCAGAGTCTCAGCGCGGCTGCGGCTGCTTTGTCCACGCGCACGGGCAACAGTGACGCCGTGCTCGTGGCTGCCAACGCGACGACGGTCAAGGAAACGGCGTCGGGCAGCACTGGGGGTTTGAACCATCGATTGAAAGCGCTGATCACGCAGGCCCCTGTGGTCCTCTTCATGAAAGGCTCCTCTTCCAATCCTCGCTGCGGCTTTTCCCGGTCCATGGTCGAGCTCCTGAAGACGGAGAAGATTGCGTTTGCATCCTTCGACATATTGCAAGACGATGAGGTGAGGCAAGGACTCAAGGATTACTCGGACTGGAAAACGTATCCGCAGCTGTACGTCAACGGTGAGCTGGTGGGGGGGCTGGACATTGTCAAGGAGATGGTGGTGGAGGGAGCGTCCGGGCGCTTGAAAGAGGCCTTGGGCATCAAGGAACTTCCCGAGTCGGATGCGGCGTCTCCTGCCGACGATGTCAACCCTCTGGAGACGCGCCTAAAGGCTCTCGTCAATGCGGCTCCCGTCATGCTCTTCATGAAGGGAGACCCCGCGGCTCCCAAGTGTGGATTTAGCAACCAAATGGTCAGCATCTTGAAGAAAACAGGCGTGGCGTTTCAAAGCTTTGACATCTTGCAAGACGAGGAGGTGAGGCAAGGACTGAAAAAAATCTCGCAGTGGCCGACGTACCCTCAGCTGTACGTGAAGGGCGAGCTGGTGGGAGGGCTGGATATTGTCAAGGAGATGGAGGAAGGAGGGGAGCTCGATAGTGCTCTAAAGGGGTGATAAGACTGGGCGAGGGGCACGCCACGGACATGCATGCGAAATGCGTCAAGCTGAAAGAAATCATGGCTGGAAAAATCCCTTCCAGGGGTCGCGGCTTCGCGAAGTTCTCCACTTTACTTTCTCATTTGCCCTGTTTATGTGCTTATGAAGTCGGTACCAGGCAAGGAGGCCTGAAGACAGCTATGGAGGACCTCCTGTAATGCCACCATCCAGCCTGTCTTGGCCAGACTTGTTTCTCATCAAGAGGCGTTCTTTAAGACTGAAAATATCAATGCCAGTTAAAGAAAAATAAAGAAGTATATGACATAAGTTGATTGATTGTCGAGTGTGGGCCATAAAAAGGCGACACACACACGAGTACGATTATTTAACGCAAAAAAAAAATAAACAGGTGTTGATAGACACACCCACCAACGATATTCATCCTGATATGACCTGCAAATTTTAATCATTCTTTTTAAACATAGTATGCCTTCATCGTTATTAACTAGGATTAAATCCGGGGGTTGGGAACTTTTATCTAATAACCTCCTCCCACCCTCGGGGCTAGGCTACCCTATTGAAGCCTCGAAATGCTTACAGGTGATTATGGAGGCAAAAAATAAGAACGCACGGAAGGACCAATGTGCTAAGTCAATGAGTGTGAACAAAAATGCGGAGATCCATTCCCACCGTGACCTTTCTGTCCTCCACGCCGCCCTGGAGCAGCAATATGGCGACGGTATCATCCCTTTGTCCGCATTAAGTATGCTGAGACGATGGGCACTCGCGTTAGGGCGTCCATGTAGCAAGCATATCAACAATTTGTCCAAGAGAGTTGCGCACGTGCTGAAACAAACCTCACACTCTCCAAGCCTACGTGCCGAGATCGAGCAAGAGCTACTTTATGAGGTGGAAGCTCAAGACAGTCCTTTGCAGTACATGTACAATATTCCAAAAGTCTCATTCACCTCCCAGCCCGAGCAAAACTTCAAGATATTATGTTGTAATAGAAACAATGACCTAAGGCATTTCTCCGATTCCCAGCACTACACAAGATCACGAGCATTTTACGCACGGCAGAATGCAAGGGCCTTCGAGACCACTGTGCCGTGTGGGGTCACAACCAATGCATTCATCGTCGATGCCTACGCACGCTGCATTCAAGCTTACCTTGCAGACATCCGTCATTGCTACGACAATATCGACGTCTCTGACAGAGCACATATCATGGATGTCGGGAACCGCACGTGCCACCGTGGAGAAACGGCCGAACAAAAGCATGGGCCGGGTGATGTGAAGACGAAGAGGTGTACAACTGCCTCAAGTGCCAAGACTGATGACTCAAGAAGCCGGAACAAAGTTTACGTCATTGAGCTTGCTGCCGGTCACTGCCTTTTTGGCTACTTACTGGCTAAACGTCTCCACCAAGCCCAGGAAGAGGGCGCTGTGCCTTCTTCGTGGTCGATCTGTATTCTCCTCACTGATTTTAATCATGCAATACTTAAAAGCCGCATGGAGATGCCATGGATGAAGCCCTTCATTGCAGCGGGTCTCGTGGAGTTTGCGGTGCTGGATGCCGCCTCAGCTGGTGCGAGCGGGCCGACGGAACAGGAAGGGGAAGAAGGGAGGGAGAGGGTAGAACCCGGATCTCTTTTGCTGATGGGTGAGACCAAGCGGTGGATACCCGCAGGAAGCTTGCTTGGACCTGTCTTCATAATTGGTAATTATGCCCTGGATTCCTTCCCCGTGGACGTGTTCATGTCCGGGCAGACAGGAGTATTGGACGAGGTGTGCGCGGAAGGCGGGGGCGGGCGGCTGCGGCTCGTGCCTGTGCCTTTGACAGCCACGAGCGAAAGGGTAGCGGATGGATATCCCTACCAACCACTTGTTCGCGCCCTGGTCGAGGAAAGGGAGGGAGGAGTGCTCCATATGATCAACGTTGGGTTTATTCGAATACTAGAGCAAATTCGCAGCTTGTTACACCCGCGGCATAAAGGGCACATCGCTGCTTTGGCGGCGGATGCGACCTTCCAATTCGACGATCCTGTATGGCGCGTGGAGCAGGCAGGGTCGGAAGGTTCGAAGGTCTTGGATGGAATAGAAGAAGGAGACAGGAGGGGATTGGCTGGGCGGGTGAGCGAGACCATAGTACAGAAAACCCGAGGAAGAGTTCACGAGGTGACAAAATGGCAGGATGGAGAAAAGGCGACACAGCATCGTGTGGCACCTTCTTCTGACTACGGCGGGGACCGGAAGACCTTACAGCGGCCTCCGTCCATCGAACTGCCCGACATAAGCCCAGGATCGGGCAGCGGGTGTTTCGCTCTGGCGGTGGATCCTCAGACCATCGTGTCCGCCGTGCTGTGGACGTTCCAAGGCCTGGGGGAGGGGGACGGGAGGCGGGGAGAGGAAAGGGTCGAGTGGTTGGCAGTGCGCAACACGCTCCTAGAAGGCGGGTTAGCCGTGACTCTGGTGGCAACGAAGGCAGCAGAGGAAGACGAGGTGCATACCACGGGAAATGTAGCCTTGTCCCGAACAAGAGAGGCGTTTTGGAGGCATCTTTGCCTGCAAAATCCCACCGACTATGAACACATTCAAGGGCTTATGCTTGAGGAGCACGATGCGTTGAAAAAGGATGGCCGCGAATGCCGAAGCCTTGTGTCATCCCTGGGACTGCAAGGGATGCTTGCCTTGCTGCGGTGGTCTGGCTACGACTTCGACTTGTTTTGGATCCTTCGGTGGTATCTCCGAGATGCCATGCTGCAACATTGCTCTCTTGATCGTCAGTTGGGTGCGGGGCGCTTATTCACAGACGAAACCATGAAGAAGTGCGTGCTTGTCGTTGCGGATGTTGCACTTCGTTGCCTTTTTAACTGTACGGCTTTGACTGCGCGAGCGTGGGCCTTGTCGCGGTATCGGGGGCTGCAATTTCTCTACGCTTTAGGCTGTTACAGGGAGGCAGTGGAGTTTTTTATGTACCGTTGCAGAGGGGATATCTCACCCTTGAAACTTTCGACCAGCTCGATCGATTTATGGAGAGATAAATTCTGCGATGAATTCGGAAGCGCGGCTGAGGCCTTTCTGATCGCCCTTTGCTTGGATAAGCTACCTTGTACAAGTAAAAGTGTTCGTCAGCTTTTGCTGCGTACCACGCACGGAGCAAGGTTTCGGGATAGTAAAGGACTACAACGAGTCACCAAATACCTACACAAGCATGATCTTAATGCTTACGGCGGCTTGTGAAATAAGTACAGCAAGAAAGCGCAAGAGTACGTGTTGGTAAATTACAAAGTGAAAATAACGAAAAAGAGCATTTTTACCATCCAAAGATTGGAACAAGATACACAAAAATAGAACCTATCAAAGAAAAATGTATTAGTAGGAGTAAAATACGAGAAATGTTCAACTTACGGGACATAGTGTGGCCCGCTGCCTATGTTCCCATGTACCATTCCCCCCTCGAGCCCGAGGCAGTACTCTGCGTGGAAAAGGACAACGGAAAGAAAAGAAAACCGAGGCCGGGAGAAGTCAACGACAACCAGCGATGGCTTCTGTGCCCATAAGCTACCAAGGCGCACCGTAAAACCTGCCGTCGCACATCGAAAGTCTGTCTTATGTCTTTTGATCGAATAACAAGTGTCTGGCGTTCAATGTGCGGTTACATGCGCCTTTTTTTGTGCCATATTGCCAGCCTGACTAAGGCCGGCGTGGGCATCGGGCTCTTCAGCGATCAGAACACCGACACGAAAGTTAGGAATGTGAAACGAAAAAGGACCCGCACCCTCCCTTTCAGAACCCCCTGCTTTAACGCTTGCCTCCGGAAGCACACGCTCTTCAGCTACGTCGGAACATTGTCGAAAATTGGGAGGCGCCACGGCTTTTGGAAGCGGTCGCATGTGTGGGATCTCCCTGCCTTCGGGAGTGGACATTGCTGGTTTCAACCCGACGCGGTCTTGGTTGTCAGAGGCGCGGGTATGGACAAAAGGGCCATTGCGCAGTCCGTGGAAGCACATGGTGACATTCTGTGCACATTCTTTCCTTTCCTAGTGTGTGGTGCACCTTTCGACAGTCGTTTGTAAGTGTGCCTTTGAACAGAGTTGTGCCGTCGGCGCAGAGAAAATATTAGGGCAACGCGCGCGCCCCTGTGATGAGTTTTCGCCGCCCGGGTCTGGACAATGGACAGAAGTGTACTCATCCCTCCCCCCCATGCCCTCCCCAACGCAATCGCGCAAGGCGCGTGTCATTTGCTTTTCGCTACTGTGTGAAGGTTTTGCAGTGTCTGACGGGTAGCGTGAATTTTGTCATTCAACCAACTGACAGGAGACAGACAGCGAAAGAGCGTTCAAAAAGTATGGCTCACGCAGCAAAGCTGCCCACACACAGTAGTGAACACGTTATGATGCAGCATCACGGTCAATTGGAGCATGGACGTGAATCACAGCACGCGCGACAACAGCCAATGGTGGAGCGAGAGGGGCGTTCAGTGGCACGTTTGCCTCTGCCCCCCCATCCACATTACCAACCAGTCAAGAGTCACCACCACCTGCCTCCCTTTCCACCTCCACCACATTTCGGGTTTCCGGCACCTCACCCTTTGGCCGCCCATCACCACGTGCCATTCCATTCTCCCCGAGGGGAGCTTCAGCACAGTCGTCATTCCAAACCTCTGCCATTCGCGTTACCTACGGAGGGCCTCAAGAGCGAGATGGAGGACGAAAAGGATGTCTTGAGCGGGCGAAGCAATCCCCACGACCACCATGCCGTGGTCAAGCATGAAGACGGGAGGTTGTATTTGGGGTGCAAGAAAGAGGGATGCAACGGCATCCTCTTAGTTGAGCCCACGACTCATCACGGAGCACCGTACCAATGCCCGCGCTGTCTGAACAAGCAGAAATACTGCCAAGATTGTCAGCAGCTGTACATCAACTTTAGGCGCCATCGGACATTGGGGCACGAGTTGTACGAATTCCAGCGGAAGCGTCAGGTACGTCGGTGTCGGAGTGGGAAAGCGTGTCAGTGTGGTGGTGAATGTCTGCCTGTTTGTGCGTTCATGTATGCACGTGGATGCGGGATGTGGGGGTGTACCTGTGGTGGTGTGTATACGTGAGTGTATGTGTATATGTATATGTATGTGTATGTGTATGTATGTGTGTTGGTATGAGGTTGGAATGGATGTGTGTATGCAGATATGTATGTGTAGTGTGTGTGTATATGTACGTGTGTTGGTATGATGTTGTAAGTGTGTATGTATAGATATGAATGTATGTGTGTGTGAATGTGTATGTGTGGATGTATGTATGTGTGTATTTTGTGTGATTGTGAGTGTGAGTGTATAGATGTAAGTTTCAGTGTCCGCCTACCTCTTTGGTTCGATTCTGCCTGTCTTCGTGCCCCCTTCTTCCTTCTAGAAGGGTGGATGAGCCAAGGATAGCGCCAAGCCCCCCTTTCCCTCGGCGTTTTTGCGCGCAGGATTGGGAACGGGTGTGTAATTGTTGCCTTCTTGGTATGCTCCCGGCGGGGACACGAAAGACTCTGTGAGGGTCTTCTTTTCGCTGCATCTCAGCCTCGTTGTGGCTTCCCCCAGCTCCATGTCGTCCCCTTCCCCTATGGTCCTTTTACGCCCTCTCCAGCGTGTCGTGTCTCTCCCGCTCATCTCTTGCTCTCTATCTGCTTCTCCTTCTCTCCTCCCTCCTCTTCCCTCTCCATCTCCACTCTCGTCGCGGTATGCTATCTCTTGCCTCGGGCGGGCGGTCTCGCTCTGTAGGTTTTGGTACGTAACATCCATGGTCTCTTTGTTCCCGGCAACCAGAGCAAGAAAGGCAACTTAGTCACCGCCCCAGGCAGCAATAGCAGCAGCAGTGTGACGAGCGCCTCTCCCGCTGGTGCTTCCATCAGCGGAGGGGGGCGACAGTCCCAGAAACAAAAACAGGCGGCGGCGACGATGGCGGCGGCAGCCGCTGCTGCCGCCGTGGCCACTGCTGCATCAGAGGGGGAGGAAGCCTTGTCCACAGTCGGTCTGGACAGGTGTCGATCGCGGAGAGGGCGGCACGCGTGGGTGCAAGGGTGCGATGAGATTGGTTTGGAGGAGATGGGGGAGGTGGAGGCGGGTTTGGGGAAGGGGCAGGCGTCGGCGGAAGAGGAGGAGGTGGAAATCCACTCACCCGCCGGTGCCGTCTCTGGCACGCGAAGACATGATGGAGGGAGGCTTCCTGCGCCACCCGAGGTGGCGGAGGAGCTCGACGATGCTTCAGATATTCTTGTCAAACTTATGCAAGGCAGCAGCAACAAGCGGAGCAAGTTATCCGCGGGCCCTGGGAGCAGGAGTCCGAAAATACAGGCACATGGTGGCCACGGCGATGTGGACCCCAAGCGCACAGGTGCAGAGCGTGAGGATGGCGGAAGCAGTGGGTCACGGCCCGGACTCGACAAAAGCGAGGGAACGGACAGGGAGAGCACGGGGCAAAAGACACCCGAGGCGAATCCAAGACCCATTGAGCCCTTGCCGGCTGCGTCCTGTTTCCCGTTGACGGGACGTGTCGAACCGATTCAGCCTTTAGCCCCAAAGCCTAAAAACACGCCTCCCCCCGACCCTTCCGCCTCTCCTTGGGCCCCGCCTCCCGCCTGGTTGTCCTCCAGCCTCACGGCTTCTGGCTCCAGCTCGGCTCGCACAGGACCTGCCAAGATGCAGTACCCAGTGTGGAACAATGTGCACCTCTCTTCCCATGATGGGACTTCCGCTGCGGTATCAGAGGCCGTAGCAATGGGTGTGTCCTCGTTGCCTCCGTTGCCCTCCATCGAGCGCGTGGCTAACATGAAGGAGGTAAACATGCCAGCACCGGCAGCGGCTGGATGTGAACAGGACTCAAAGTCTCAAACCTCCCCCGACACCTTTCCACGCTATCACCAGGCGGAGGGGCACCGCACGGGGGACGATAAGACCGTGGGAAGTGGAGAAGGAGGGGAAATGTCTGCCAAGGGTCAAGGGGAGAGCCAGAACGTGACCTTACATGTCTAAGGGTACACGCCTGTAGGGATAAGATTACATGGAAGGCATGAACGCAAGACAAAGGAGAGCGCGAGGCACACAAGACTGGGTCGAAGGATTAACATTACATGACTTTTGCCCCACGGTCGTAACGGCGGGGTTCCAAATATACGGAGATACGACGCCCGTATGTGGGTTCGAGCCCCCCGATTGTAACAAACAGGGGGAAGATGGAATCTTACTTAATAATATTCATGAGAGTAGGGGTTATTCAGCAGGTGTCGTGGGCTTCTCGTCAAATACTCGGCCGCGCCATCAGTACGCCCCAGTAGGGCCGAGAAGGACGGAGAGGCCATGATGGAAAGCAGAAAAGTTTACGGGAAAATTAAAAAGCCTTGGACATGTCGAGCCCTTTGTTTGAAAATGTGGGCGTGCAGAGAGAAAAGGAATGAAGGGAAAGTTGTGTGAATAAAGTGTCGGAAAGAGACCAATTTTGAAGCTTAGATAAGGCGTAGGGATTCTCGCGAGCCTTGCAGACAGGAAATGGAAAGATGGAGCGCTCCTAAAAAGGGTTTGGTGGTGTATGTTATTACCAGGGGAGGATATGGCTGGAAAAACTGCCTATGGAATAGGAAGCGCAAGGCGAAAGACTTCCATTGGCTGATTTTAGACAGAGAAAGACCCGTATATGTGCGTGAAAGATACTACACTGCCCTGCGCTACAATATCTTGATTTGCGTAGGAAAAGAGAGCGTGATGATGGGTTGTAAAGCAAAAGCGAATAGAACAGCCCAAGCAGCCCCTATCAAAATTACGCCTGTACAAACAAGAAAGCAGGAAGAATCGGAATGGAAGCTCCCTTTGTTGAGATCCTGGGAATGAGAGATCAGCCGCGTCGTTGGACAGCATTTCTCGAAACCATCTCTCTCTTTGCTCTATCGAGCGCCAGGTCTTGAATTCCGGCGATAAAAATAAGATATTGAATAAATCCCAAAGAAAGTTTGTAAGGAGATCCGACCAGATCCCACAGTTACCTCAAGTGCCGCCCATGCTCATCACGTACATAAAGGAACAAGACGAGTATCCTCGATCGGCGCTTTCGGCGCGCTTGTATGCAGTTACTGCGAAGCCAGGTTACATTTGTTTTCCGGTCTTTGGATTTTCCTTCTTATAGTGGGCTCGCCACACCTGAGATTCTCTGTAGGTCGTCTGCGAGCCGATGCCATCTTCTATTTCTGAACTGTCCCAGCTGACTAAATTCTTGTCGTTATATGCAGCTCTCTAGCGTGTTTTCTACTGACCGCACCAAAAACTTGGTAACTTTCTTTTAGGGGCCAACTCTATTGACTACAGTCCTGGTACCACGTCTTCTTCTGATGACTTCTATATCTTTGTGCTTATGCTTTCGATCTCCCTCCCTGACAGCTCCCCTGCTTTTGACTCGTCCGTATTCTATGTAGTTCTACCTGGATAGTGGGTTTTGGTGCATTTCACCCCTTACTGATATACTCTGCATCAGAGGCTTCCCTTCTTTTCCTTTTCTTGATGAAGCCTGGACTCTGTACCCATCAGTCTGCATTTTCCTCAGGATCCTACCGATCATATGTATCTTCAAGGGTTGTCAACGCCGTAATGAATTTTGTCCTACGCGTCATGTCACGTTAGAATTTTCTTCCTGTGCGAGCTCTTGCGGTCCTAGTCTTTTTCATCATCTCACTCGAGATATTCTACCTAAGTTTCAGTGTATGCTTTCAGTCAACCTACTTATGCACGGCTTCAATCAATTTGATTTCTTGTTATTATCTTCTGTCCTTTATCCAACAAAGCCCTATTCTGGCATACTTTGCGCTTTCTTTCCTGCGAATGTCGCCGTTGTTTTTCGCTCTCGTCTCATACCGCGGGTGGGCGCTTCTAGCAATCTACTGGTGCCATTTTCCTCCTTCTTTCATCTGTGGCAGCCCTGATTCTCCTACATTGTAAACATTTCCCTCCTGTTCCTGCGTTGCTTGGGCTTGCTGCGCCGACTGAGATAGGAAGCATTCGTGATTCTTCACGTCATTCTCTTCCCCGACCGTCGATGAGGAAGAGGATACGGACGAGACAGAGGGAGGAGGAGGCACCGACATCACCTCGCAGACTCTCCCGCACGGCAGGCTTCGAAATGGCGTCAGCAAGGCCAATGCAGCCGAACGCGCCTCCCAGAAAGTAATAAGTGCAGCCCCCATCGGCGCGTGTGTGGTGGGATTGCCCAAGAACAGCACGTCTTCCAATTCACCCTCACCCAGGAACAAGCGCGCCAAAAGCTCCTGATTGGAGTCCATCCCCAGCCCTCGCACCACAACTTGCCTCGCGTGCTTGCTACTAGTGTTGCTGTTGCTGCTGTTGCTGCTGAATTCCCCCGGCCCTGGCGGTGACGTGGAGGCAGAGGCATTGCCACGGGCGTCCCCGACCTCAGCGAGGCCTTCGCGGCCCGGAGGAATGCCAATCACGCCGTGCCTTCCGCCTTGGATCTGGGTCAACTCGGGTCCGGGAAAAGACCGACGTCGGCTTTCCGTCGGGGTAATTGCTGGATTCTCACGGACCCCAACCGGCTTCGCTTCCCCTTGGCCGACGTTGTCAGATGATCCGCCCACAATCTTCTCATCTTTGAGATTCTCGACCGAATCCGCCTTGTGGAAGTGGGGTCTGGCCATGTCTGGCCCTCCGGCGCCTACGCCCACGTGCATGGCGCCGGGAGCAAAGGACGGCACGGACGTGGGGGGTCCCGCAGAGTGGTGCATGTTCACATGGTAGGAAGTCACCGCGGTGGAAGGGGCCGGGTACTGGCGCGGTTGCGGCATGGGCTGCGGAGGCGGGGCTGTGTACTGATGCCGGTAGGGGGGGGTGTATCGGGAGGGCGGCTGGGGGTTGTGGTAATTGTGGTGGGGACCGGCGTCCTTGCCTCCGAAGGGAGTTGGATGCCCGTGGCTAGTCTGTGGCCCATGCGTATCTCCGCTGGCACCACTGCCCGAGCCCCGCTGCGAGGCCAGGAAGCACTGGACGTTGCGGCCGTCTATGGAGATGTAGGGTAACTCCAAGAGGCGGAAGGCGGATTCCCCATGGTCGAAGGTCACAAAGGCGTAGCCCTTACTCTTTCCAGTGACACGGTCGCAGATCACGGCCGCCTCCTGGATCGTCCCAAAGACGGAGAGAGCCTCGCCGAGGGAATCGCTGGTGGTCCCCCAGGCGATTCCTCGGACGAAGACCTTCCGGTTCGCCAGGTCCAGGCAGGCACGCTCGTAGGCCTCCTCGAAAACGCTTCCGCCCATGTTGTTGGCAATGTCGCAGAGGAGGGTGGTCAGGTGCTCTTTCGTGAAGGATTCCAGGGCCCGTTTCAGATAGTATTGCCGTTGCTTGGGCGTTACAGAGGGGGGGACGGGGAGGGCATTCGCGGAGGCCCCGGCTTGATTGTGCTGGTATCCATCCGAGGATGTTGAGAGCGGATGAAAGGGAGGGAAGGGCGGAGGACCCGATGAAAGGGACGAGTACTCTTGGGAGTGCATGGCGCCAGAGTGTTGTTGCCCGGCGGAGGAAGGCAAATGCAAGGGAAGATGGTGGGGGGAGGCTGTCATGAGAGTTCCTTGGCCTTGGTTATTGCATTGTGTACTGCTGCTCAAGTTCCCCGCGCGTTGAGCGCTAGCGGAGCTCCGGCTGGTTAGCAAGGACTGCAGGTTTTGATATTGTTCGTGTCGATGTTGGTCGGATAAACTTTCTAAATGGGACATTGTTGGCTTTCCCGCTGTACTCTTGCTCACTCCACCGAAAGAGGCCGGCCCGGCCGTTGCTTGGGAATTGCCCACGACGTGTGTAATGCCTCCGTATTGCATTTGATTTTGCTGTTGATGCTCTTCATGCTGTTTGTTGAAAGTGTAGGCCGCTATGGTAGCAGCTGCAGAGGCGCTTTGATATCCCATGGGTGCAAACATGTCATGGTCGCTCATCACGTCGATTGTGCGACTGCTGCCGCTGATTTCCAGCTTTGCCGCTCAATATAATGTCCACCCTAAATATTTGCGTACATTTTATGTCATTTCAATCAAGGTTGATGATAATTTGTGCATGATTCTTCCTGCTTAAAAGCATTGGTCGCTCCTCCTTGCACCATTAAATTATGGGTGTGCTTCAAAAGACAACCAAGACGATTTTGCGGAGCACCAGTGCATTTGAAATGGCACAAATCTTGATGTCAAATTTGATATTATAAAGGATTTTCGTGTTTCAGGCATCGCAGCCTGCCGACACCTTGGAGACTTCCCTTTCAATTTTCTACAACGGACATACGCCCGCCCGCCGCAAGGCGGGCCCGGCCCACCCGCCGGTTGCTAGCCCCTGGCCTGGCCCCTACCGGCTCCTAAACAATTTTTTAACAAGCGTGTTCCAGACCTAACTCCGTCTCCGAACAGGGCAATCAGGTTCGATGTTGTTGTTAGGTCCAATGGATGGACACTGGTTCATATTAGAAGGCATATTTAATGCCCGTGCCGGGTAACAAACCTCGAGATCAGTCAAGTCATCATTCCTTTAACAGATCGGAACGGGTCGGAACAATCTGCATAAAGCGTACGGGCCATGCACATGCTGACATTCACATGATGGTGAAGGGCAGGGGCGTGCATACAGGTTGTAGCATTCCTTTCGTATTGTTGCCGGTCGAAAGTTGTAGGGGTTTTTCATAGATTGACAGGAAGTAGCACCCTCGCACGCAAGAATCTCCGTCACAGACGGTCTGAAGCCGCCGCCGAGAAAAAAATCGTCGTATCACTGCTACCAACTCCTAAGTAACTATTTTGTACTTGTTCTTCCCATCAATTTCC
>Ga0102934_1000480_pt1 | contig 26777 bp, 26 predicted proteins | sample SalPonR2_A_D1_MG_FD_78175 | JGI IMG/M metagenome (GOLD analysis project Ga0102934, IMG submission 78175) | Salt pond soil microbial communities from South San Francisco under conditions of wetland restoration - Salt Pond MetaG R2_A_D1_MG | ecosystem: Environmental > Aquatic > Marine > Intertidal... | reverse complement strand
GTGGGCAGTGACAGCCCAGTTCCCGCCGAGTTATCGCGCCCTGGGATCGCCTTCCTTCGCCGACTTCCTGGCATCGATCGGAGGACCCACGCCCGTGAATACCGTCGGCTCGGTCGAGGCCCCACACGGCACGACCATCGTCGCGTTGTGCTTCGACGGTGGTGTCGTCATGGCCGGGGATCGCCGGGCGACCATGGGAAACGTCATCGCCCAGCGCGATGTCCAAAAGGTTTTCGAGGCAGACAGCCATTCGGTGGTGGGCATCGCCGGCACCGCGGGTATCGCTGTCGAACTGGTCCGACTGTTCCAAGTCGAGTTGGAGCACTACGAGAAAATCGAAGGCACCTCGTTATCACTGGACGGTAAGGCCAACAGGCTCTCGACACTGCTGCGGGGCAATCTGGGAATGGCGATGCAGGGACTCGCCGTGGTTCCCCTGTTCGCTGGCTACGACGACGACGCCGACCGCGGACGTATCTTCTCCTACGACGTCACCGGTGGACGCTACGAGGAGCACGATTACTACGCCGTCGGTTCCGGATCGAGTTTCGCTCGGGGGTCGTTGAAGAAGTTGTTCCACTTCGATGCAACGGCCGAACAGTCGGTACGTGTTGCCCTCGAGGCCTTGTACGACGCCGCCGACGATGACAGCGCCACCAGCGGACCCGACCTCACTCGGAGAATCTTCCCGGTGGTGGCTGTCGTGCGTCCCGAAGGTGTGCAGATGATCGAGGAGGACGCACTGGCCCAAGCTGCCGAGGACATGCTCGCCGAACGCATGCGTCGACCGGGCGGTCCATGGGCTCAAGTGGGAGGTGATCTTGCATGAGCGTTCCGTTCTACGTCTCGCCCGAACAGATCATGAAGGACAAGGCGGACTTCGCGCGCAAGGGCATCGCGCGAGGACGAAGCGTCGTCGTTGCGCAATACGCAGATGGTGTGGTGTTCGTAGCGGAGAACCCCTCCAAGGCGCTGCACAAGATCAGTGAGATCTACGATCGAATCGGTTTCGCCGCGGTTGGCAAATACAACGAATTCGAGAACCTGCGAGTAGCCGGGATCCGGCTAGCGGACATGCGGGGATACTCCTACGACCGCACCGACGTCACCGTCAGGAGCCTGGCGAACGCCTACGCCCAGACCCTGGGATCGATTTTCACCGAGACCGCCAAGCCCTTCGAGGTCGAGATCGTGGTGGCCGAGGTGGGTGCGGACGAGGCCGGCGATCAGTTGTACCGACTGACCTTCGATGGCTCGGTCGCCGACGAGCACGGCTTCGTGGCCATGGGTGGTTCCGCCGAAGCGATCGCCGGAGCGCTTTCCGCGGCTTGGGCGCCCGGTCAGGACCTGGCTACCTCCCTGCGCCAGGCCGTTCACGCCCTCGGTGAGCACGGCACCGAGGAGGCCCGCGAACTGCCAGCCTCGGACCTGGAGGTTGCGATCTTGGATCGAACCCGGCCGCGTCGGGCATTCCGTCGGATCGAGGGGGCTGAGCTCGAGGCGCTGCTTGCCTAGTCGCCCGGCTGCCTAGTCGCCTCCGAGCCAGCACGGCCCTACAGTGGAGCGATGGATCGACGGATATTCGGTATCGAGACCGAATACGGCGTCACGTGCACTTTTCGTGGTCAGCGGCGGCTGAGTCCCGATGAGGTCGCCCGCTACTTGTTCCGTCGAGTGGTGGCCTGGGGACGCAGCAGCAACGTCTTCTTGCGCAACGGATCGCGCCTGTACCTCGACGTCGGGTCGCATCCGGAGTACGCCACCGCCGAGTGCGACAGCATCGAACAGCTCATCACCCACGATCGGGCTGGTGAGCGCATCCTCGAGGGTTTGTGCATGGACGCCGAGGGGCGCTTGCGCGAGGAAGGCATAACCGGCGACATCTACTTGTTCAAGAACAACACCGATTCGGCCGGTAACTCCTACGGCTGCCACGAGAACTACCTAGTCGAGCGGTCCACCGACTTCCTGTCCTTGGCCGAGGGCTTCATCCCGTTCCTGATCTCCCGACAGATAGTCACCGGGGCGGGGAAGGTCCTGCAGACTCCCCGCGGCGCCGTGTATTGCGTCAGCCAGCGGGCGGACCACATCTGGGAGGGCGTCTCGAGCGCGACGACCCGCTCGCGTCCGATCATCAACACCCGCGATGAGCCGCACGCCGACGCCGACCTATACCGCCGACTCCACGTCATCGTGGGGGATAGCAACATGAGTGAGACCACCGCGTTGCTGAAAGTCGGTGCAGCCGATCTGGTGCTGCGAATGCTCGAATCGGGCATGGTCATGCGGGACATGTCCTTCGAAAACCCGATCCGCGCTATCCGGGAGATCAGCCACGACACGACCGGAACCCGTCAGGTGCCGTTGTCCACCGGCCGGGAACTGTCGGCGCTGCAGATGCAGTGGGAATACCTGGACAAGGTGACCCAGTACGTGGACCGTCGGGGTTTGCGTTCGGATCCGACCACCGCGCGAGTCCTGGACCTGTGGGAGCGCTCGCTGAAGGCTGTGGAGGCCCAAGACTTCGGCGCAGTCGACACTGAGATCGATTGGGTGATCAAGCGCAATCTGCTGCAGCGGTACATGGACAAGCACGACCTATCACTGTCCGATACCCGCATCGCGCAGTTGGATCTGGCCTACCACGACATCCGCCGCGATCGCGGGCTCTTCTACCTGCTGGAGCGGCGTGGTTTGGCCAGCCGGGTAACCCACGATCCGGAGGTATTCGAGGCGAAGAACGTTCCACCGCAGACCACCCGGGCGAAGTTGCGTGGCGATTTCGTCCGGCGGGCTCAAGAGCGCCGCCGCGACTTCACCGTCGATTGGGTGCACCTGAAATTAAACGACCAAGCCCAGCGCACCGTGCTGTGTAAGGACCCCTTCGCTAGCGTCGACGATCGTGTCGATCGCCTCCTAGCGAGTATGTAGCCGTCGGTGGCGTAGCCTGCCGGGATGTCGTTCACCCGCCGCGGCAGCATCGCCGCCGTGTCCTCCGTCCTCCTCGTCGCCGCGCTCAGCGCCTGCGGCGATTCCTCACCCGCTGGCTCAGGGGCTACCCCGGTTGCCAATGAGGGCAGTTTCCTGGTCACCGACTGCGCGTCGTCAGGCGAACCCACCGAAGCCGACTCTGCTTCAGGTACCGCGGTCATCCCGGACGTGTCCGTCTTGGACGAGGACGTACCGACGGTCTACGTCCGCGAAGGCGCCGCGCCGGCGGCGGAACTGGTTTCCACCGAGATTCGGGCCGGCAGCGGTGAGCAGGCGGCCCTGGACGACATCATCACGGTGGAGTACTGCGGTGTGGGACTGGCCACCGGTGCGCTGTTCGACTCATCGTGGGCTCGCGGCACCCCGGCGACCTTCCCTCTTTCCCAAGGACAACTCATCCAAGGCTGGGTTGACGGGATTCCGGGGATGCAGGTCGGCGAACGCCGCGTCCTGGTCATCCCCAGCGATCTCGCCTACGGCGATAACCCACCGCCGGGGATCGAACCAGGTGAGACGTTGGTTTTCGTCGTCGAATTGCTGGGAACAGCGCAATAGCACCGGCGCGCACTATTGAGAAGTGATCGGCGAGTCGATAGTTCGTCGTTAGTTCGCTAGGAGATGGGATGCACATGAGCGAGAAGCCCGAGATCGACTTCATCGAAGGCCCGCCACCGGAGGTCTTGGAGGTTACCGACATCGTCGTCGGCGACGGTACGGAAGCCTCGGCGGGTGACACCGTCGAAGTGCACTACGTGGGCGTCGACTTCGCGACGGGGGAGCAATTCGATGCGTCGTGGGATCGAGGCGAGACGATCGTCTTCCCGCTGTCCGGGCTGATCGCCGGCTGGCAGGAGGGGATCCCGGGGATGCGGGTCGGTGGCCGTCGACAACTTGTCATCCCACCGGAATTGGCCTACGGACCTGCCGGTGGCGGGCATCGGCTATCAGGCTGCACGCTGGTCTTCATGATCGACTTGGTGGACGTTCGCTAAGACCATGGAGGTCTCGCGCACCGAGCGGCTGTTGAACGTGGTCATCGCCCTGTTGGCTGCGCCACATCCGGTGCCACGATCGGTGATCCAAGGATCGGTGATCGGCTACGACCCGAATGCGACGGTGGCCGCTTTCGAGCGCATGTTCGAACGAGATAAGGACGAGCTTCGCGCGATGGGAATCCCGGTGGCCACTGTTGCCGACGTCCATGGCGAGGTTCAGGGTTATCGCATCGACGTGCAGGACTACCAGCAAAGCGACATCGAGCTGACGGTGGAGGAATTGGCGGTCCTCTCGGTCGCCGCGCGGGTTTGGGACGAAGCGGTGCTCGCGCCCGCGGCCGTTACCGCCTTACGCAAACTCGAAGCCGTATCGCCTCAATCCAACGTCAACTCGGTTGGATTGCCGTCGACGTTCGGGTCGGTATCTGCGAGTGATGCGGCCCTGTTACCGCTCATGCGAGCCATCCGCGATCATCGCCTCGTGCGCTTCGAGTACCGCAAGGCGGGCGCTACCGATGGACAGGTGCGTACCGTCGAACCTTGGACCGTTCGCTCACTCGAAGGCCGCTGGTACCTGATCGGTTGGGATCGCGACCGCCAGGAAGAACGGGTATTCCGGCTCTCGCGGATCCACGGCTCGGTCACGGTCACTGCCACTGCGGCACCCGAACGATCAAGGACCACCCGCATCACGCTCACACCGGATTCCGAGGACGAAGTTCGTGCCACCATCACGATCCCCGAGGGTGCCGGCGCTGAATTGCGACGCCTGCCGGGCAGTGCGCAGTTAGCCGACGAGACCTGGCTGATCACCGCTGCCCGATCGGATCTGTTGTCGTTACTGCGCAGAGCCGATGAGGCCGTCGTGTTGCAGGAACCGGCTGATCTGGTCGGAGAACTCGCTCGCAGTTTGCAGGACACAGTGGCGGCGCACCGATGACAACGGACATTGGCACGAACAATGAGTGAACCGGCTGCAACACGCTTGGCTCGCTTGCTGGCGATGGTTCCGTGGCTACGGGCGCATGACGGCGTCACGATCCAGCAAGCCGCCGAACACTTCCAGGTTTCCGTCGACCAACTCACCACGGATCTGTGGCAATTGATCGTCTGCGGCATACCGGGATACGGCCCCGATCAACTCGTCGACATCCAGTTCTGGGACGACGACCGCATCCACGTGCTCGACCCCATGACCTTGGATCGACCGCTGCGGTTGACGGGGGAGGAGGCAGCAGCATTGGTGGTTGCCCTGCGCGTACTTGCCCAGGTTCCCGGCGAACACGATCGCGAGGCGCTGCGCTCGGCCATGGGCAAGCTCGAACAAGCGGCTTCGTCCACCCCCGACGTCGATGTCGAGATCGAGGGGGATCCCGCGATCCTCGATGCCGTATCCGAGGCGATCGCCGGTGCACAGGGCCTAGAAGTGGAGTACGCATCCGCGAGCCGGGATTCGATCACCCGCCGGGTCATAGCTCCGCGAGCCAGTTACACCGTGGAGGGCTTCGCCTACGTCGAGGCTTGGTGCGAGCAAGCGCAGGACATCCGCACCTTCCGCGTGGATCGCATCTTGGCGGCGAACGTGGTGCCCGCTCCGCGAGGCGCCGAAGGTGCCTTGGGTGCCGACCTCGCAGATGCCCGCCTCGTCGAGACGACCGGTCTGCCGCCGGACGCGCCCCGGGCTCGAATCGCCGTGGATCCAAACGCGGCGTGGGTCTGGGATAGCGACCCGGTCGAGCCCGACGGTGCCACCTGGCTCAACCCGGACGACGGCCGCGAATGGCCTACCGGGCGCATCTCCTATGCCTCGGATGGTTACCTGCTGCGCTTTTGCCTAGGCAGGGGCCCCGATGTGGCGCTCCTAGAGCCAGAGCCGCTTCGCGAGCGATTGGTCCAGATAGCCAGCGAGAAGCTGGCCCGGCTCCGTACACCCGGCGCTACCCGGGGTTAGACTGTTAATGGTCTGCGCGTCCCAAGCACGGGGCGTCCACAGCATCGCGAGGGAGAACCCATGCCGAACCTACGCTGGCAAGAGCTGCTCATCATCGTCGCTCTCGTCGTGCTCTTGTTCGGCGCGAAGCGGCTTCCCGACGCTGCGCGCGGACTCGGTCGCTCCCTGCGCATCTTCAAGTCCGAGACCAAGGGGCTAGTGGAGGACGGCGACCACCAATCGTCCGACGCCATCGACTCCGCGCACGAGTCGAAGCAGGAGATCGGTAGCGAGACCTCCAGCGCATCCGACGTCCCCGAAACAACGGAGACGCCGGACCGAAGCCGCACTGACGGCTAACCACCTCGGTGGCTATTCGAGAACAGGGCCATGATCGGAAAGCGGCGATGCCGCTGACCGACCACCTTCGCGAACTGCGTTCGCGGTTGGTGAAGTCGGGCATCGCGATCGTGCTTGGGATGGTCGTCGGCTGGATCCTCTACCCCGACATCTTCGCCCTCCTCGAGCGCCCCTTCGAAGGCGCCGTCGCGCAAGCGCAAGATGAAGGTCGCGACGTCACCTTGGCACTGACCGGCGTCACCGACCCGTTCGTCCTGCAGCTACAGGTGGCTGCCATCACCGGCATCGTGATCGCCTCACCCATCTGGCTCTATCAACTCTGGCGCTTCGTCACGCCCGGCCTGCACACCCATGAGAAGCGTTGGGGTATCGCTTTCGTGGCGGTTGCTACCCCCCTATTCCTCGGCGGCACCGTGCTCGCCTATCTGGTGTTGCCCGTCGGCCTGCAGATCCTGCTCGGCTTCACCCCTGAGAACGTCGAGAACATCGTGTCCGTTGACCGCTACCTGTCCTTCTTCTTGCGAACGGTCATCGTCTTCGGTGTCGGCTTCTTGACCCCACTTTTCATCGTGGCGCTCAACTTCGCGGGGATCTTGAGTGGTAAGCGTTTGGTGTCCTGGTGGCGTTGGATCATCTTCATCGTCTTCATCTTCGCGGCGGTTGCCACACCCACCGGCGATCCCATCAACTTGGCGCTCCTAGCCGGTCCGATCCTGCTGCTCGTGGCAGCAGCCGTCGGGATCGCGTTGCTCAACGATCGACGACGCGCCAAGCGCGGGCTACTGGGCCCGAACTACAGCGAATGGGATGACGACGAGGTGTCCCCGCTGGACGATGGCTCGTGATCCACATTCTCGCCAACCCCGCAGCCGGGGGTGGTCGGGCGGTGCCGGTAGCCGGCTCCTTGGCGAGGGTCCTCACCGACCATGGCATCGAATGCCACGTCCACGTTCCAGCTGACCGGCAAGCGACGCGAAAGATCGCAGCGCAAGTGGCGCATAGCGGGCCGGTGATCGCATGCGGTGGTGACGGCACCGTCCATGACTGCCTTCAGGGGTTGATGGCGTCGGAGCACACACAGCCCACCGCTTCTCCTCCCACCCTCGGGATCTGGCCGGTCGGCACCGGGAACGACATCATTCGCGGAATCGGTGGCACGCCGGCCGAAACCGAAACCGAGTTCGCCGAAGTGATCCAGCGCGGTCAGGCCCGCACAGTGGACGTAGGTTCGGTGCATCTCGAAGGCGAAGATGCCCAGTCTTGCGGCCCGCACTACTTCCTGGGCGTCCTGTCCTGCGGTTTCGACTCCGACGTAAATGTCCGAGCGAACTCGATGCCGGCCAAGGTCGGCCGTGCCCGATACCTACTGAGCGTGGCGCGGGAGTTCCCGGTCCTGCGACCACGCTGGTACGCGATCGACAGCGACGGCACCGACCGAAGCATGGCGGCGATGATCGTGGCTGTCGGGAACGGCCCGGCCTACGGTTCGGGAATGTATGTCTGCCCGGACGCGGACATGAGCGATGGCCAATTCGACGTCACAGTCGTGATGAATACGCCTAAGCACACCTTCGTGTCAGTGTTACCGCAGGTGTATTCCGGGCGACACATCGAACATCCCTCCGTTGCCACCTGGCGCAGTTCCCGACTCCGAATAGACGCCCCCGACTCCCTGGTCTTCGCCGACGGGGAACGAATAGGGCCATTACCTGCCACGATCCTGGTCGTGCCCGAAGCGCTGCGGGTGTTGGTGTGAGCAGCCACCTAGTGTTGGCTCCGTGTCCCCATCGCCGGCGGAGCGTTACGCCCGCTCTCGAGAGCGGGCTGGTCAACCGTCGCTGACCGCCTTCACCCGGGAGTACCCCTTCGAGCTCGACCACTTTCAGATCCAGGCGTGTGCTGCACTCGAGCAGGGTTCTGGGGTTCTCGTGGCAGCACCAACCGGTTCGGGCAAGACCGTCGTGGGGGAGTTCGCGATCCACCTGGCCCTCGAACGCGGCGTCAAATGCTTCTACACGACCCCCATCAAGGCGCTGTCAAACCAGAAGTTCGCCGAACTCAGCGAACGCCACGGTTCGGATCGAGTCGGCCTCCTCACCGGCGATAACTCCATCAACGGAGAAGCCCCGATCGTGGTCATGACCACCGAAGTACTGCGGAACATGCTCTACGCGGGTTCTCGTACGTTGGATTCACTCGGATTCGTCGTGATGGACGAGGTGCACTATCTCGCCGATCGCTTCCGAGGAGCGGTCTGGGAGGAGGTAATCATCCACCTGTCGCAGCAGGTCACCGTTGCGGCATTGAGTGCGACCGTGTCTAATGCGGAGGAATTCGGCGCGTGGCTTTCGACGGTCCGGGGCAGCACCGAGATCATCGTGGAAGAGCACCGACCGGTGCCGTTGTGGCAGCACGTCATGGCCGGCCGGCACCTATACGACCTCTTCCTCGACGACGGTGAGGTCAATCCCGAACTCCTGGCGCTTGCACGGCGCCGCTCGCAGGCTGCCTCCATGCGTCGACGCGGTCGAAACGCCAAGACTGGACGCGGAAGGCGCAGCGAGTCCCTGACTCCCTGGCGCAGCGAAGTGGTCGAACGGCTGGACGCCGAAGGGCTGCTGCCGGGCATCTACTTCCTGTTCTCGCGGGCCGGTTGCGACGACGCCGTCGAGCAATGCCTGCGAGCCGGGATCCGGCTGACGTCCGGGCCGGAGCGCGAATCGATCCGATCGACCGTGGCCGCTGGCACGATGGGGATCGCGGACGACGACCTCGCCGCCTTGGGCTACGTCGACTGGGCGGAAGCCCTCGAGCGTGGAATCGCGGCGCACCACGCAGGCATGCTGCCGGCCTTCAAGGAAGTGGTCGAGGACCTGTTCCAACGAGGTTTGATCAAGGTCGTGTTCGCCACCGAAACCCTGGCCTTGGGCATCAACATGCCAGCGCGCTCGGTGGTCTTGGAGCGCTTGGTGAAGTGGAACGGCGAAGCGCACGTGGATCTCACGGCGGGGGAGTACACCCAGCTCACCGGTCGCGCCGGCAGGCGCGGGATCGACATCGAAGGCCATGCGGTCGTGTTGTGGGCCGATGATCTCGACCCGGAAGTTCTCGCCGGGTTGGCATCGACCCGCACCTATCCGCTCCGCTCGTCCTTTCGCGCTTCCTACAACATGGCAGTCAACCTGCTCGGGCGACTCGGACGGGCACGCGCCCGCGAGGTTCTCGAGACGAGTTTCGCGCAGTTCCAGGCCTACCAGTCCGTTGTCGGTCTCAGTTCGGAAGTACGCAAACTCAAGGAGGCCCAATCTGGCTACGCGGAATCGATGCATTGCCATCTCGGTGACTTCACCGAGTACGCGGGCCTTCGCGAGGAGATCACCCAGCAAGAGAAGACCGCGGTGCGGGTTGCGTCCGCTCGACGCAAGTCCAACGCCGAGGAGTGCCTGGCGAAGATGCGTCCCGGCGATGTCTTCGTCATCCCGCGTGGCAAGCGATCGGGACCTGCTGTGGTGATCTCATCCGCCGACCGTCCGCACGATCCACGCCCGCAGGTCCTCACCCACGAGCGTCAGGTCCGGCGAGTTTCGACCGTCGATGTCCCTTCGGCCGTTCCCACTCTGGGCCGGGTCAAAGTGCCGAAGAACTTCTCGGCGAAGGACTCGACCATGCGTCGCGAACTCGCCAGGAAGGCCGTGAACGTCGCCGAGAATGCCGATTTCCAAGAGCCCACCACCGGTGCTGGGGCCGACGACGAGATCGGAGCTTTGCGTTCGCGGCTTCGCGCCCACCCCTGCCACGGTTGTCAAGATCGCGAGGCCCACGCCAGGTGGGCGGAGCGCTACTTTCGCACCGAGCGACAGATCACCGACCTCGAAAAGCGCATCGGCAACCGAACCCACAGCATCGCCCGCCAGTTCGACCGCGTATGCGAGACCCTCGTCGATCTCGGTTACCTGGACGGCCAGGGCGACGATCTACGCATCACCGAGTCCGGTCGCATGCTCGGGGGCTTGTATTCAGAGTCCGATCTGCTCATCGCGCAGTGCTTGAAGTCCGGTCAATGGAGTGACCTGCAGCCGCACGAACTGGCGTCGGTCGTGTCGTGCGTGGTCTACCAATCGCGGCGTAGCGAAGGCGAGATGCGTCCGGCCGTTCCCGGGGGTGCCGTGGAGTCGACAATCGATGGGCTCTTTCGCACCTGGGCCAAGCTCAGCGATGTCGAGCGCGCCCACAAACTCTCCGCTGGCCCCGAACCCGATGCCGGCCTGGCCTGGGCCATCTACCGCTGGGCTAAGGGTGCATCGTTGCTGACCATCCTGACCAGCAACGACGTAAGCGCAGGCGACTTCGTTCGGTGGACCCGACAGGTGATCGACGTCCTCGGCCAGATCCAGCAGGCTGCCCGCGATCCGCGGCTCACCGAGGTGGCTGCGAACGCCGCATCGGCTCTGGACCGGGGAGTGGTGGGCTACGCGCCTGTGCTGGAGTAGGCACGGGCCTTCACGTCGAGCGTTCCCTATTGCCACAGACCGAATCGCAGACTTCCCGTGCCCCGAGGCAATCACGCAAGATGGCGCAGGTTTAGTTCACCGCGGATTGCATCGCGCCCTCGGCGAAGCGCCGCACGCCCCATACATCGACCGAGTGCTCCCACTCGTGCGGATGCTGAGGGGAAGACGGGATGGCGGTTGTAAGGATGGACTTCGCACTCGGGATGGGAACGTCTCGGCGGATGGCACTGACCTGCATAGCGGAACGCAGGTAATCGGCGTGGTCGCTGATCAGTCCGGCGAGACGTGGCGTCATAGGTTTAACCAGCGGCTCTGATTCGCATGCGAGTTGCACCCCGGCGAGGTCACCGAACTGGCAGATGAGTCGTACGGCGGTCTTCTCGCCGACCCCGTGCACACCAGGCAGTCCATCCGATGGATCACCCCGTAGGGCAGCGACGTCGAGGTACTGAGCGGGGGAGACCCCGAAGCGTTCTTGTGTTGCTGTCGCGTCCAGAAGTGGCCAGGCGTCCATGCCACCCTTCACGGTCATCAACACTCGTGTGGTGTCGTCGACCAGTTGCACGAAGTCCCGGTCACCGGTGACCACGATCGTTTCCAGTCCACTCTCGCCTGCCATGTGCGTGAGAGTGCCCGCTACGTCGTCGGCCTCGAAACCGTCAACGCCCACCACCGGAATGCCCCAGGCGGTCAGGATCTGGTGGATCGCTGCAATCTGCGGGCTGAGCTCATCGGGCTCGTCCTCGGCTTCGTCGCTGTCCTCTGCTAGCCGGTGCATCTTGTAACTGGGGAGTAACTCCACCCGCCAGTTTGGTCGCCAATCGTTGTCCCAAGCGGCGATGAGCGCAGTCGGCTCGAAGCGCTGACGCAGCCGCTCGATGGTCTGCAACAGCCCGCGGATGGCGTTGTGGGGGTGGCCGTCGGGCGCGGTCATGGACGATGGAAGCGCATAGAAGGAGCGGTAGTACAAGGACGCGGTATCGAGGATCATCGCGTCCGGAGCATGGGTCACCACCGAATCCTGGCACGGCCTACCGTTAGGGGATGGAGATCATTCGTAGGTTGCAGGCGGCGATGCCCGAGCACGGGGTTTCCGCCATGGTCATTACACCCGGTGCCGACCTTCGGTATGTGGCCGGCTACGACGCCAAACCACTCGAGCGCCTCACTGCTTTGGTGCTACCGGTCGTCGGGGAGCCGTTCCTGGTGGCCCCGCAGCTCGAGGGTCAAGAGGCCCGCGCCAGCGCGTTCGCGACCGGCGGGGGAGAGGTGATCACCTGGACGGAGACCGAGGATCCGTTCGCCATCGTTGCCTCGCGGATTGCATCGTTGCCAGCCGGTGCGGTGGCGGTGGATGACCACATGTGGGCCGAGCGGGTACTGCGACTGCGCGACGCGATGCCCGATCGCGAGCAGGTGGCCGCTGGCACCCTGCTGCAATCGATGCGCCTGGTGAAAACCGATGAAGAGGTCGCCTGGTTGCAGGAAGCTGCCGCAGCGATCGACTCGGTGCACGCCCAGGTGCCGGATATCCTGCGCCCGGGCATGACGGAGGCCGAGGCGGGTGCACAGATCGCCGATGCAATCGTCAAGGCCGGACACGTGAGCGTGGATTTCGTGATCGTGGCCAGCGGACCTAACGGCGCCAGTCCGCACCACATGGTCTCCGATCGGGTGATGCAGGTCGGGGATCCGATAGTCGTGGATATCGGCGGGACGATGCCTTCTGGCTATTGCAGCGATTGCACGCGCACCTACGTCCTAGGTGAGCCATCGGATGAGTACCAAGCTGCATACGACGTCCTACTGGATGCGCAGCAACAGGCCAGCTCATTCGTTGCTCCGGGGCGTACCTGCGAGTCGATCGATGGCAAGGCTCGCGATGTGATGGCATCGGCGTCGCTGCAGGAGGCGCCGTTGGTTGACTACTTCATCCACCGGATCGGCCACGGCATCGGGCTTGACAGTCACGAGGAGCCGTACCTCGTCGAGGGCAATGATCTTGCCCTCCAGCCGGGCATGGCATTCAGCGTGGAACCAGGTTTCTACGTTGCCGGGAGCTTCGGTGCCCGCATCGAAGACATCGTGGTCTGCACCTCGGAGGGTGTCCGCTCGCTGAACAACCGACCCCGTGAGTTGATCAGGATCCCTGCGTGAACGGTGCGCGCACCTTGATCGTGAACGCGGTGGTCCACTCGCGTAATGATCCATTCGCAACGGCATTGCTCATCGACGATGGCGTCATCGTGTGGGTCGGCGACGATGCCGGTGCCCGGGTGCACCACGACATCGCCGACTCCATCGTCGACCTCGCCGGCGCTTTCGTCACACCCGGTTTCGTGGACTCGCATGTCCATGCCACTGCGACCGGTCTGCAACTCGGCGGGCTGGATCTGTCGGGTGCACGCAATGCAGAGGACATCTTGCAGGCGGTCGAGGCAGCGGCCAAGGCCGTTCGAGGCGGCCTGGTCTACGGGCATGGCTGGGATGAGACGACCTGGACCGATCGACGCCTACCCACCCGCGCCGAGATCGATCGGGCTTCTTGGGGCAGCGAGGTCTATCTATCTCGCATCGACGTGCATTCCGCTCTGGTTTCCAGTGCCCTAGTGGCTCGGGCGCCGCAGGCACGGGGCGTGCAGGGCTTCGACGCCCACAGTGTGCTGACCCGTGCTGCGCACGCTGCCTTGCGGGAGGAAGCCCTGGTCCGTATTCGTCCTGTAGATCGCACGAATGCGCAGTTACTAACCCTGCGCGAGGCCGCGGCCTACGGTGTGGTGTGCCTGCATGAAATGTCGGGTCCCTCGATCGGAGGCGCCGATGATCTGCGAGCCCTGCTCGATACCGCCCACGAAACGGGTGGCCCACTCGTCTTCGGCTATTGGGGACAGACCGCTGCCGAGGGGGGTATCGAGATGGCAAGGGATATCGGCGCTATCGGGGTCGGCGGAGATCTGTTCGTCGATGGGTCACTCGGGTCGCACACCGCCGCGCTGACGGCTCCGTATTCCGATGATGCCTCGGAGTCGGGTTCGCTGTACCTCTCGGTCGAGGAGATAGCCGATCACCTGCGGGCAACCACCGTGGCCGGCATTCCCGGTGGCTTCCATGCCATCGGCGATCGCGCCTGTGCCGCGGTAGCCGCTGGCGTAGCCGCCGTCGCCGATGAGCTCGGCCAGCCGGCGGTGCGCGCCATGGGTCATCGCATCGAACATGCGGAGATGTTGCGCGAGGAGGACATCTCCACGTTGGTGGATCATGGCGTCACTTTCAGCATGCAACCGACCTTCGACGCGCTTTGGGGTGGAAGCGCAGGCATGTACGAGCAACGCCTCGAAAGCCAGCGAGCCGGGACTATGAACCGGCTGGCCAGCATCGTGTCCGCCGGTGGGCGTTTGGCCATCAACTCCGATTCACCCGTGACGCCGATGCATCCGTGGTCGATCGTGCGAGCGGCTACCGAGCATCACCAAGTCGATGAACGGCTTTCGGCGCGCGCCGCCTTCAACGCGCACACCCGTGGCGGATGGCGGGCTGCAGGCATCGAAGGCGTCGGCGTCATCGATGTCGGGGCACCAGCGCATTTGGCCATCTGGGACGCACCCGCACTAGAGGTGCGCGTTCCGCAGGACACGGTGCGCAACTGGTCCACCGACCCGCGAGCCGCCACTCCCGGCCTACCAGACCTCAGCGAAGCCGATCCACCGTGCCTGGCCACCCTCGTCCATGGTTCGGTCATCCACGGCCAGGACTACTTCGAGGCAGCGCATGCCAGATAGCCGACTCGCTCGGACCACGGCCTCGCTGGCGATAGCCGCTGTCTCGGGCGTGATTACAGCCGTTGCCTTCGCCCCCTTCGGGCTGTGGCCGATGGCGTTCTTGGGTGTCCTCGGCGTGTTGGCCGTGCAGTGGCGCACCTCGGCTCGGATGTCCATGCTGCTCGGCTTCGTCTTCGGATTCACGTTCTTCCTTGTCCTGCTGCCGTGGATGACCGTGATCGGGACCGATGCCTGGTTGGTGCTCAGTGCCTACTGCGCCTTGTGGAACGGCGTGTTCGGCGCAGCCGTAGGGCCGCTGAGCCGGATCCGCGGTGGCCCCTGGTGGATTGCTAGTGCTTGGGTCGTCATGGAAGCGCTCCGCGGACGCGTTCCCCTGGGCGGGTTCCCCTGGGGTGAACTCGCCTTCTCGCAGGGCAACTCACCGATGGCTGCACTCGGCTCGCTCGCGGGCATGGTTGGCATCACGTTCATCATCGTGCTCATAGCCGGACTCATCATCGAATCCGTACGCACCCGCGGATGGGTCCTGTCGGTGAGCGTCGTCGTCGTTGTCGGACTCGTTGCGCTGTTGATCCCGCGGCCATTGGAATTCGGCGGAACGAGCAGCACTGCAACCGTCGCGGCGATCCAAGGAGGCACTCCGGGCACCGGCATGGAAGCCCTCGACGTTCGCCGGGCGGTACTGCAAAACCACGTGGACCAAACGCTGGCGTTGGCGCAGGCAGTCGATGCTGGCGAAGTGCCGCGGCCGGATTTCGTGCTCTGGCCGGAGAACTCCTCGGATATCGACCCCTACCGCGATGAGACTGTCGCGGCCGACATCAGTGCCACCGCGGCGGCCGTCGGCGCTCCGATCCTGGTCGGTGCCGTCGTGCAAACCGATGACCCCACGAAAGTGGAGAACAGCGGCATCGTCTGGGATCCAGAAACCGGGCCTGGTGATCGCTACATCAAGAACTACCCGGTGCCGTTCGGGGAATTCGTACCCTTCCGAGAGCAACTCGCACCCTTGATCGGTCGCTTCGATCGTGTGCCCCGGGACTTCGTCGGTGGAGATGAAGCCGGCGTGTTGGAGATCGGGGGAGTGGTCATCGGGGATGCGATTTGCTTCGAGGTCGCCTACGACGACGTCTTCACTGCGGTGATCGACGGTGGTGCGGAACTGATCACGGTGCAAACGAATAACGCCACGTACCAAGGAACCGGCCAACCGGCCCAGCAGTGGGACATCGAGCGGATGCGCGCACTGCAGACCGGACGCACCGTCGTCGTGGCTTCGACCACGGGGATCAGCGGCGTGATTGCGGCGAATGGAACGGTCCTCGAGCGCCTCGATGAGGGGGAGCGCGGCTACTTCGTGGCGGAGGTCGAGTTGCGCACCGGACGGACTCCCAGCACGTTGATCGGGCCGCTCCCGGAAGTCTCTGCCGCCGTGGCGCTGGCCTTCGGTTTGGTGATCCTGGGTTACCTGCGGTGGCGTCGGCGCTTAGCGAAGACCAGCGACGTCCCGGGCTAGGGTGAGGGAGTGGATTCGGCGAACGAGACCCCTTTTGCCGATCTCGGCAAAATCGTGGTCATCGTTCCCACGTACAACGAACGAGACTCGCTGCCGCTGATCATCGAGCGCATCCGTGCTGCCGTCCCAGAGGCCGACATCCTCGTGGTGGACGACAACTCACCCGATGGCACGGGGCAGATCGCCGACTCACTCGCGGCGAGCCACCAGCACGTGCAAGTCATGCATCGGGCCGGTAAGGAAGGCCTGGGAGCTGCCTACATCGCCGGATTCACCTGGGGGCTACAACACGAGTACGACGTCCTGGTGGAGATGGACGCGGACGGATCCCACCAACCCGAACAACTCCCGCGGCTGCTCGAGGCGCTGCGTGGTGCCGATCTAGTCCTCGGATCCCGCTGGATCACCGGAGGTGGCACACAGAACTGGTCGAAGGGCCGCGAAGTGCTCTCGCGCGGGGGGAACGCCTACACGCGCGTCATGCTCGGGGTGCCGATCCACGATGCCACTGGCGGCTTCCGTGCATTCCGCGCCGATACCTTGCGCCGCTTGGACCTGCATACGGTCGCCTCGCAGGGATACTGCTTCCAAGTCGACCTTGCGTGGCGGACCGTGCAACGCGGCATGGTCGTCAAGGAGGTACCCATCACCTTCGTCGAACGCAGCATCGGAGACAGCAAGATGTCTCGGTCCATCGTCGCCGAAGCACTCCTGCGTGTCACGCAATGGGGTGCGCAGCAACGGCTGGGATCCCTCAAGCGCGCGGTCTCGAAACGGGAAAGGTAGCCGTCATGGGCTTTCGTGGACGCTTGCTCGTCTTCGGCTATCCGCTCGCCGAGATCCTGGTGCTGTGGGCAATCGCCTCGCTGATCGGGTGGGGCTGGGCCCTACTCGGACTGCTCGCGGGATTCCCCATCGGACTAGCCCTCATGCGCAACGCAGGCGCGAGCGCTGCGGCCTCGATGCAGGCAGAACCAGAACGCGCCGGCCAGTTAGCGTCCTCGATGGCGGGTCAGTTCGCAGCCGGTGTGCTGTTCTTCGTTCCCGGCTACTTGACCGACCTACTGGGTGCGGCTTTGCTATTGCCCGGGGTGCGCGCGGGTGTCGGACGGTGGATGGCGCGGCGCTTCAATCAGCAAGCCTGGTACTCCCGGTTTCCCGGATCCGGGGACGTCATCCGCGGCACGGTCATCATCGAGGACATGCGCCCCGATGACGCCGCGGATGGGACCGAGGACGACGACGGTCATCAACCGCCCGAACTCGGGCGGGGCTAGTGGTGTGCGGGGTTAACCGGCTGGTCGGCCGACTACGCGGACTTGGGTAGGTCCGCGGGAGCGTCGAGCAGGGCTAGACGCTCTTCGAGGAGTTCCTCGAGGTCGGCGATCGAGCGTCGCTCGAGCAGCATGTCCCAGTGCGTCCTGGTGGGACGTTGGGCCTTGCGCTCCTCGGGCTCGATTTCCTCGGCGATAGCCGTCTCACCGCACCGGCAGGTCCACTCACGGGGAATCTCATCGGCATCGATGAAGTAGGGCACATCCGATAGATGGCCCTCAGGGCACACATATCGGACGATTCGCCGCTCGGCTGGGGCGACATGCTCATCGCGCTCGTAACTCAGGGCACCTAGGCGGGTGCCGCGCATCGATGTCTCGGCCATTGCTGCCTCCCTCGCGTTCGCGGTTACGACTATGACGCGCCTGCGACACGGGCGGTTCCCCGCCTGTCGTCAAATGGCGGTCAGCGGTCGGTCACCGGTCGGTCGTCGGGCGGTCAGCCGTCCGAGGGCTGCTAGCTAGCCGGCCAGGAGGGCCACGACCACGATCAGTACCGCAACCGCGGCACCGATCCCGATCCACGGCGCCACCTTGGAGGCCCGTCGATAAGCAGGTTTGCCGGTGCCGTCGGCAATTTGGCCGGCGGCCCGCAGGCGGTCGTTGCCTTGCGCGATCCGGGCGGCCTGGGCTGCACGTTCCTCGGCCGAGGCCTCCTTCGGACCGGCGGCGAGGAAGTCGTCCTCGGGGATGAAATCCGGGATCTCGGGGAGCTCGTCGTCCCCATTCGGTTCGGGAGGTGAAGCCGTCATATTTCTACTATCGCACGATCAGTCCGTGCCGGCGTCGAAGGCGGCGCCTTCCCACGCTTCCTCGCCGCGCTCGGCGATGCTCTCGGCCCCAGCGGACGCCTCGCTCGCGTGCTCGGTGCCGGCGATCTGCCCAGCCGACCCGGGGCGGATATCACCGACCAACTCGACGTGGCCGTCGCGCAGGGTTCCCAAGCCTGCGTACATCTCCAGCTTGGCCCGTGAATCGGAGATATCCAGGTTGCGCATCGTGAGCTGACCGATGCGATCATCCGGACCGAAGGCGGCGTCCTCGGTGCGTTCCATCGACAGGCGATCGGGGTGGTAACTGAACGCAGGTCCTTCGGTGCGCACGATCGTGTAGTCATCGCCGCGGCGAAGTCGCAGTGTCACGCTTCCGGTGACGGCGCTGGCGACCCACCGTTGCAAGGACTCACGCAGCATGAGCGACTGCGGGTCGAGCCAACGCCCTTCGTACAGCAAGCGACCCAACCGGCGACCTTCGGCGTGGTAGTTCGCGATGGTGTCCTCGTTGTGGATCGCACTGAGCAACCGCTCGTAGGCGATGAACAGCAGTGCCATGCCCGGTGCTTCGTAGATGCCACGGCTCTTGGCTTCGATGATGCGGTTCTCGATCTGGTCGGCCATGCCCAGTCCGTGCCGGCCACCGATCGCATTGGCTTCGCGGACTAGCGCGACGGGGGAGTCGAAGCCGTGACCGTTGATCGCTACCGGGCGGCCCTGCTCGAAGGTGATGGTGACGTCTTCGGCTTCGATTTCCACCGACGGGTCCCAAAAGCGAACGCCCATGATCGGCTGGACGGTCTCCATGGATACGTCCAGATGCTCCAGCGTCTTGGCCTCATGGGTTGCGCCCCAGATGTTGGCGTCGGTGGAGTACGCCTTCTCCGCGCTATCGCGATAAGGAAGGTCGCGCTGGGTCAGCCATTCGCTCATCTCCGCGCGTCCTCCGAGCTCGCGCACGAAGTCCTCATCGAGCCAGGGCTTGTAGATGCGAAGCGCGGGGTTGGCCATCAAGCCGTACCGGTAGAAGCGCTCGATGTCGTTGCCCTTGTAGGTGGAGCCATCGCCCCAGATGGACACGCCGTCCTCTGCCATCGCCTGGACCAACATCGTGCCGGTCACGGCGCGGCCGAGGGGAGTGGTGTTGAAGTACTGCCGTCCACCGGAGCGGATGTGGAAGGCACCGCACGCGATCGCGGCGAGCCCCTCTTCGACCAGTGGCCCGGTGCAATCGACAAGCCGTGAGGCCTCGGCTCCATATTGCGTCGCCCTGCCTGGCACCGAGGCGATATCCGGCTCGTCGTACTGGCCGATGTCGGCTGTGTAGGTGAAGGGAATGGCGCCCTTCTCGCGCATCCACGCCACGGCGACCGAGGTATCCAGACCGCCGGAGAAGGCGATACCGACGCGTTCACCGATGGGAAGATTCGATAGCACCTTGGACATGATGCAAACCCTAGGGCGTGGGGTTCAGGCAACGAACGAGGAGCATGCGGTGTCGGACCTCAGTAGTCGGCGAGATCGATCCATTCAATCGAAGGGGCTTTCGAGAATCCCCGATCCGATGAGACGACGGGCCAACCTCGAGCGCTCGCGACCGATCCCAGCACGGCGTCGAAAGCGCCGATACCCGGGACTTCAGACCACATTCGCAGACCCTGAAGTACGTCGGCACCGCTGACTACGGTGAGCGGGGCTAGCAGACCTGCGAAGCGTTCGGCCTGACGCACGGCCCGCTCCCGATCATCGCGCCGTCCGCGGACATGGGCGTATTCCTGAAGGACCTCGGGCGTGGTCGTTGCCTCGATCCGCTTTTCGGCTACGTCGCGAAAGAGCCGGATCGCTGGTTCCCGAAGTGGATGCTCGACACCTGAGGCGTACACCAGGACGGAGGTGTCTACGACCAGCATCACACGCCCGAGAAGCGCTCGGATCGATAGTCCTGAAGCTCGCGTGAGAGTTCCTCGGCATCAGGCACCGACATCGGCTCTTCGGCGAGCAACGCTTCCAGCAAGGACACCTTCTGTGCGCTCGGGCCTGTCCACACCAGGTCGACAGCCTCACGGATCATCGACCCGACGCTGCGCTGCTCGGCATGCGCTCTCTTGGCTAGGCGCTGGTACTGATCCTCGTCTAGCAGCACTTGGAGACGATGGGTAAGGGACATACACACATAGTAGCCGTGTATGTGTAGGTGCCCGCCGGCTTGAGTGGCGAGCCCGGTAAGTAGCCGTGGCAACCGATAATGCACATTATGTCCGTTCGTACCCATAGGCTCACCGGGTGACGTCCTCACCGGCCCACTGGGATTCCTCCTACTCCGGCGACTACACCGCCCGCGGCTGGTTCCAGGCGGCCGCGGACGCGAGTTGGCGCCTGATCGGTGACCTCTTGCCATCGAGTGCGGCAATCGACATCGGTGCGGGTGCGTCGGTGTGGGTCGACGAGGCGCTGACCCGCGGCTGGAGTGATCTGTCGGTGCTGGATTGGTCGTCGGTGGCGCTCGACATCGCGCGGGCGCGCGTTGGGACGCAGTCCCAGTCCGTGGAGTGGATCCAAGCGGACCTGCTGTCGTGGACTCCCCCGCGCACCTTCGATCTATGGCACGACCGTGCCGTCCTGCATTTCCTGCGCGAGGACGACGATCGACTCCGTTACGGGTCGGTCCTACGTGCCGCTACGCGGCGTGGATCCGTCGTCGTTATCGGTTCTTTCGGCCCCACCGGACCCGAGATGTGCGCCGGGTTGCCTGTGCGCCGGCAAAGTGTGGCCGACTTCGAAGTCCTCTTCGGTGGGGATTTCACAATCGAACAAACCTGCGAGGAAGCCCACGTGCGCCCCGATGGAGATACCCAGGACTATCTGTGGGTGCGGGCTGTGCGTGTCTGACGTTGACCTGCGCTTGGCTGCAATGGCCGACGTGTCCACTCTGGAGCGCTGGGATCAGACCGAGCACGTCCTCTCGGTCAGCGGCCATGACGAACCGTGGGACTGGCCACGGGAGATCGATGTGCCGTGGCAGGAAGTGTGGATCTGCGAGGTGGGCGGGCGACCAACACTCGCGCCATCGACTTCTACCGCAGTGGCGGAAACGCACAAACTGACGCCGATTCCAGCGAAATCCACGCGTTTCCCCCGGATTCCGAGGGATTCGCGTGGATTGAGGGCGATTCCGGGGAAAGCGAAGCGAATCCCCCGGAATCCGGGGGAAACGCGTGGGTTAGGGGGAAAGGATCTGCTCGAGTTCCTCGGGCCGCGGGCACGAGCAGACCAGGTTGCGATCGCCGTAGGCGCCGTCGATGCGCCGCACCGGTGGCCAGTATTTGCCGTTCTCCATCCCCGGTGCCGGGAACGCGGCAAGTCGCGCCGGATACGGATGGTTCCACTCCCCGATCAGACAATCGGCGGTGTGTGGCGCATTGACCAGCGGGTTGTCATCTGCGGGCCACTGACCTGCCGCAACCGCATCGATCTCGGCCTTGATGGCGATCATGGCGTCGCAGAAGCGATCGAGTTCGGCCAGGGACTCGCTCTCGGTCGGTTCGACCATCAACGTGCCGACGACCGGGAAGGACATCGTCGGCGCGTGGAAGCCGTAGTCGATCAACCGCTTGGCGATGTCCTCGACGCCGATACCCGTCTCCTGGGTGATGGCACGCACATCGAGGATGCATTCGTGCGCAACGGTTCCATTCGGCGCGGTGTACAGGATCGGGAAGTGATCGTGCAGCCGATGCGCGATGTAGTTCGCGGAGACGATCGCGGCGCTGGTTGCGGCCCGTAGACCCTCATCGCCCATCATCCGGATGTACATCCACGGGATCGGCAGGATGCCGGCGCTACCCCATGGAGCCCCGCTGACCGGGCCCACTCCCCCGTCGGCATATCCGCGGCCGGTCGGACCTGCTTCGGGGCGCAGCGGATGGCCGGGCAGGTACGGCCCGAGGTGCGCGCGCACGCCGATCGGGCCCACACCCGGCCCCCCGCCGCCGTGCGGGATCGCGAAGGTCTTGTGCAAATTCAGGTGCGAGACATCGGCGCCGAATTTGCCGGGCTTAGCCAAGCCGACGAGCGCATTGAGGTTTGCGCCGTCGACGTACACCTGACCGCCGGCATCGTGGACGAGACCGCAAATCTCCTGCACGGCTTCCTCGAATACCCCATGGGTAGAGGGATACGTGATCATCAAGGCGGCGAGGTTGTCCCCGTGTTCGATGATCTTGGTCTTCAGGTCCGCGATATCGACATCGCCGATCTCATCACAGGCCACCACCACGACCTTCATGCCGGCCATCACCGCGCTCGCGGCGTTGGTGCCGTGCGCGCTGCTGGGGATCAAGCAGATCGTTCGCTGGTCATCATCGTTCGCGCGGTGGTAGGCACGGATGGCGAGCAGCCCGGCGAATTCGCCTTGCGATCCGGCATTGGGTTGCACGCTCACGGCGTCGTAGCCGGTGATCGTCGCGAGCCAGGATTCGAGTTCGTCGATGATCTGCACATACGGCTCGACCTGGTCGGCCGGTGCGAACGGGTGGATCTCGGCGAACTGCGGCCAGGTGATGGGCGCCATCTCCGCGGCGGCGTTGAGTTTCATGGTGCACGAACCCAGCGGGATCATCGTGCGGTCGAGTGCGAGGTCCTTATCGGCTAGCGAGCGCATGTAGCGCATCAGCGATGTCTCGTTGCGGTGCTGGTGGAAGACCGGGTAGTCGAGGATCACGCCGGAGCGATGCAGTGCCGCCGGGATCATCGGGTCGGTGTGTGCGGCGATGTCGAAGCCGAGGACACCGGCCATGCGGGCAGCTTGCTGCTCGGTCGTCGTCTCGTCGACGGTGAAGGAGAAGGTGTCGGCATCGATCAACCGAATATTGATACCGGCGTCACGGGCGTTGTCGACGATGGCCTCCGCTTTGCCTTCGGCTCGCACGCAGACGGTGTCGAACAGGTGATCGTCGGCCACCTTGAGCCCGGCTCGCTGGGCACCGGTGACCAATCGCGCGGCCAAAGTGGCCACCCGATCGGCGATGGCGCGCAGACCCTCGGGTCCGTGGTGCACCGCGTACATCCCCGCCAGCACCGCCAACAGCACCTGCGCAGTGCAAATATTGCTCGTCGCCTTCTCGCGGCGAATGTGCTGCTCTCGGGTTTGCAGGGCCAGGCGGTAGGCGGTTCGACCGTCGGCATCGACGCTCACCCCGACCAGTCGGCCAGGCAGCGATCGCTCCAGTCCGCTGCGGACCGCGATGTAGCCGGCGTGCGGACCACCGAAGGCCATAGGCACACCGAAGCGTTGCATCGAACCCACAGCGATATCGGCACCGAGCTCGCCCGGTGATTCCAGCAAGGTCAGCGCCAGCGGATCGGCGTCCATGATCACGAGCGCTCCGCGCTGTTTGGCGTCGGTGATTAACGCACGTGGATCGCGGACGGCGCCGGTGGATGCCGGGTAGGCGATCACCACGCCCGACCACTCCCCCTGCGGCAAGCCGCCTGTCGGATCGAAGTCCACGACCTCGATGCCCTGCGGTTCAGCGCGCGTGGCGACCACCGCTCTGGTCTGCGGGTGCACCCCGATATCGATTGCGAGCCGTCGCACGCCTTTCGGCCCGTGCTTCACGGCCATCGCCATCGCCTCAGCGACGGCGGTCGGCTCGTCCAGCAGCGAGGCTCCGGCCACAGTCAGGCCGGTGAGGTCCTCCACGAGTGTCTGGAAGTTCAGCAATGCCTCGAGGCGGCCTTGGGAGATCTCCGGCTGATAGGGCGTGTAGGCGGTGTACCAACCTGCGTTGAGCAAGATCCCGCGCTTGATCGCTTCGGGGATGACGGTGCCGTGATAGCCCAGGCCGATCATCGAGATGGGACGACGGATGCTCCGGCTGCGTTCGTCGAGTTCGGCTAACGCCTCCCTCTCACCGGCAGCCGGTGGGATACCCATGGGTGCGCGGTCCGCGATTCCGGCAGGCACCACGGCATCGATGAAGGAGTCCAGGTCCGGATAGCCCAGGACCGTCAGCATCTCGGCGAGGTCAGCGCTGGTGGGAGCGATATGGCGTTCGACGAAGGACATTGCTTCTCCTGCGGGTAGGGAACAGCGGCTCCTGCTCCCCCTCTGTTACCCGCGACGAACGCGACCTGAGAGCTTCGGTGCGACCAAGCGCACCTTGCACCGTCGGTAGGAACGAGCGTTCCTTTTCCAGAGTCGCCCACCCCAGGCGGTACCGGCGCCTGAGAGTTTGTCGGGGTTATTGCTCCTTCGGCGGCTGTGACCCTGGCGTGGGCCACCGCACTCTCCCGCTCGGGGTGTTCGGCTAGCCCCAGCCTAGCCCGCGGTGGCGGGTCGGGCTGCCAATTCAGCTAACGGCGCGCCTGGCCCGACGCCTGGCCAGTTCGTCGGTGACACCCTCGGGAGCTACCTGGTCCCCGGTGGGGTCCTCCGCCGGCAGGGTCGCCAAGGTGCCCTCGACTTCCCGCCAGACGCTGCCGACCGCAATGCCGAACACACCCTGTCCGCCACGCACGAGATCGACCACTTCGTCGGCGCTGCGGCATTCATAGATGCTGGCACCATCACTCATCAAAGTGATGCGGGCGAGATCGTCTTGTTCTCGGGTAGCTAGATGCTCGACCGCCGCACGAATGTTCTGCAGGGAGACCCCGGTGTCGATAAGCCGCTTGATGATGCGCAGCACGAGGATGTCTCGGAAACTGTAGAGCCGTTGGGAGCCCGAGCCACTGGCCCCGCGCACCGAGGGCACCACCAACCCGGTGCGGGCCCAGTAGTCGAGTTGGCGGTAGGTGATGCCGGCTGCCGAACAAGCGATCGGGCCGCGATAGCCGGCGTGCGCTGGCAGCGGGCGCAGATCCGCGTCGTCGAAGAGGGCTCCTTGCGGATTCGATCCGATCAGTGGGTGATCGAGTGCGCCGTGGACAGGGTCTTGCACACCAGCGGTCTCCACCGTGGATCCAGGCCTACCGGTCACGCGCTCCTCCTCCTAGCCACCTCACCCTACTGCGCGGGCCTCGTGGGTGGACGAGGTTCGCCGGACCGCTGTGATCCGTCGGGGAAGGCGTGCGGTTGGAAATCTAGGCACGCGAGACATGCGGCTCAATGCGACACGCCACGACGACGACGACCGAAGTCTCAACGTCTACTGAAGGCTCAGGAGGAGCCAGGGGCGCCGAAGTCCTCGGGCGTCACCTGGTCGAGGAACTCGCGGAATTTCTCCACCTGATCCTCTTCCACCGGCTCGGCCTCGTCGGGGATCTCTATGCCGGCCTCGTCGAGGACTGCCTCGGCCCCCACGATTGGGATGTCACCGCGAAGCGCCAAGGCGATGGCGTCCGACGGACGGGCCTGGACCTCCAAACCGCTCTCGAAGACGATCACCGCGTAGAAGACCCCGTCCTCCAGGGCCGTGATGCGCACCTGGCTCACCGTGGCGTCGAGTGCTGCCAAGAGATCGCGCATCAGATCGTGCGTGAGCGGGCGGGGTGGCACCACTCCCTGTTGGGCGTAGGCGATGGCGGTGGCTTCGACGGCCCCCACCCAGATCGGCAGGTAGCGCTCCCCGTCACTTTCGCGCAATAAGACGATCGGGGTGTTGGAGGGCATCTCCATTCGCACGCCTACGACATCCATCGGCACCATTGCTTCAGGCTATCGCCCCCAATGGGCCGCTGCCCAGCCTGATGATCACGCGTACAGCGAAATCAGGCCTTTCCCGATCGGATGAGTTCGGCGCGCAATAACGCGCCGTGCAGTTGGACGAACAACGACCCGATCTCGCGAACCGCCTCCTGGGTCCTGGCCCGCGATTGCCCTTCACGCCCGGTGGTCTTGGCATAGGGCGTGACCATTTGCTCGATCAGGCCGGTCTCACGATCGGCTACGACCCGGAAGCTGCGCAGGTGCCTACCCTCGATGCCGAATTCCGAGAGCCGCGCTGCCACGGTGCAAATAGCAACGGCGTCTTCGTCGTAGTGACCCGCCGGCGACACCCACACCAGACCGAGTTCCTCCAAGGTGGCGACGTAGGCCTCGTCGAGTTCGGTCTGCTCGGCCAATTCGGCACGGGTCAGCCGCATGCGCCCGGCGCCAGGTCGGAAGTCTTCCGCGCGCAGCCCGGAGCCCGAAGGTGCGGCGTTCTCCGCGGGCTTGTCCAACTGTTCGCGAATCACCTTCAAGGGCAGGTACTGATCGCGTTGCATCGTCATGATCTCGCGGAGCCGACGAATGTCCTCATCGGCAAACCGCCGGTAACCACTGGAGGTTCGAGCCGGGGTGACTAGCCCCTCGGATTCCAGGAACCGAATCTTGCTGATGGTGACATCAGGGAACTCCCGTTTGAGTACGGAGAGCACCTCACCGATGCTCACCGTTCCGCGGGACGCCGGCTCAGGCGACTGCCGTGCACTCATGCTTCCGGCTCGACGCCCACCAGGAATACGAAGCGGAACTTGCCGATTTGAACCTCGTCACCACCGTCGAGCCGCTGGTCATCGACTCGTACACGGTTGACGTAGGTGCCGTTGAGCGAACCGACATCACGCACGCTCCAGCCATCGGCGCCGCGACGGAACTCTGCGTG
>Ga0102934_1000479_pt1 | contig 26824 bp, 25 predicted proteins | sample SalPonR2_A_D1_MG_FD_78175 | JGI IMG/M metagenome (GOLD analysis project Ga0102934, IMG submission 78175) | Salt pond soil microbial communities from South San Francisco under conditions of wetland restoration - Salt Pond MetaG R2_A_D1_MG | ecosystem: Environmental > Aquatic > Marine > Intertidal... | reverse complement strand
CCCCCTGCTTTTCCCCCTCATCGCGCCTCCTAACACCACTCCTTCTCTGTCCACCCTCCTCCTTTTCTCCCTTGTCCTCTGTTGCCCTCCTCTTCCTCATGCATGTAAGCTCACGCCGCCGTTCGTCTCTCTGTCGTAGGTACCCCAATTGGCCCAGGCGGCCATCGACGAGGAGCTAGAAAAATTGGAGGTAAGACTTCTCGCTCCCTTGCCTCTTTTACCCCTCCCTCCCTCACGTCCTCCCTCCCTCCCTCCCTTAGTCCCTAGAAAAGAACAGCAGCGAGTTCAACGTGACGCGGAATTATCTAGAATGGCTGACGTCGCTACCTTGGGGGGTAACGAGTGAAGAGAATTTTGACCTGAAACGCGCCAAAGTCATTTTGGACGAAGACCATTATGGGTTGCAGGTGCGAAGGAGGGAAAGAAAGGGAATGAGGAAGGGAGGGAGGAAGGGAGGGAGGAAGGGAGGGAGGGCGATCGCGCGGGGGCCAGGCCAAGCCGTATTCTCGCGTTGCCTTCCACGGCGAACCCGTTCACTGCAAGTCTCCTCCCTGTTCCCCACGACCACCCTCCCTTCCGCTGTTTTTCGCTTTCAGGACATCAAAAATCGGATTTTGGAGTTCATGGCCGTCTCAAAATTGAAAGGCAGCACTCAAGGAAAGATATTGTGCTTCGTTGGTCCGCCTGGGGTGGGGAAAACGAGCATTGGCAAGTCCATCGCCCGGGCCCTGGGGAGGGCGTTCCACCGGTTCTCGGTGGGGGGACTTTACGACGTGGCAGAAATCAAAGGTCACCGCCGCACCTACGTCGGGGCCATGCCAGGGAAGATTATTCAGGTTCGTGGGCCCTGGTAGATGGGAAGGGGGAGAGTGCGGGGGCAATCCGCCCTTTCCTTCCCCTGCTCCTCCCTCTGTTCTCCCCTCCTTGCCTCCCTCCCTTATCCCATCATCTCTCTCGCTGAAGGCCTGACTCCATGGTCCCCTGCCCCCCTCTCAACACGTGCACTGCTCCCCCTCTCCCCCCCCCATTAGTGTCTCAAGACGGTGCAAACGTCCAACCCCTTGGTGTTGATCGATGAGGTGGACAAGCTGGGTCGGGACAGGGGGGACCCGGCTTCCGCCCTCCTCGAGCTCTTGGACCCGAACCAGAACGAGTCCTTCATCGACCACTACCTGGACGTGCCCGTGGACGTGTCCAAGGTCCTCTTCATTTGTACGGCGAACCTGATCGGTGAGAATCGTGAAGCATCCCTCCTGTCGTCTGTAACCGATGTGGTTGTACCACCCTGTCCAGGAGGCTCGGCATGGAGCGACTTGCTCATGCATGCGTTACATTCCCACAAGGGTAAATCCCGGAAACACTTGTTGTACTCGTGGCGCCTCCATGGTGTTGCCTTCTTGTGCGCTGGAATGTCTCTGATAGGTCTTCTCATGGTTCCGTCCCTTTCCCTCCCGCTCTCTACCCCTTTGCCTTGCCCCAGACACGATCCCTGGGCCCCTGCTCGACCGCATGGAAGTCATCCGTCTTTCCGGTTACGATCTGCCTGAAAAAGTGGCGATCGCACAGCAGTATTTGATCCCCAAAGCACGGGAGGAGGCTGGGATCCCGATGCCGTCCATAAAGGGAAGGGAGGAAGCCGGGCTTGAGGGAGGGAAGGAAGGACATGTAGAGACGAAGGAAGGGGAGGGTGGAGAGGAAGCGATGGAGAAGAAGCCATTCTCGGCCGTGGATATACCAGAAAATGTGCGTATCACAGGAGGAGCAATCGACTCGCTGATTCGTTGGTATTGCCGAGAAGCGGGTGTGCGCAATTTGGAGAAGCACATCGAGAAGATATGCCGGAAACTGGCACACGAGGTGGTGCAAAAAGCGGAGGGCGTGGAGCCAAAGGGTGCGGACGAACTAGGACCGGGAAGGGGGGAGGAAAGCAGGCAAGGAGAGGAGGACGTGGCGACGCGGGAGGACTGGTCGGTGACGGAGAAGAATCTTGAAAAATACGTGGGGAAGCGAGTCTTCACCAGTGACCGCCTGTACGAAGGAGGGGCTCCCCCGGGTGTGGTCATGGGGTTGTCGTGGACGGCCATGGGGGGCGCTTCTTTATATATTGAAGTACAGAGTGTGCGGCATAAGAGTAGTGGCGGTGGTACCCTGACGTCGACGGGGCAGATGGGTAGTGTGATGGAAGAAAGCACTCGAATTGCCCATACTTTTGCCAGGAGAAAATTGGAAGACTTTCAGGCGGACAACGCGTTTTTCGACACGCACGATTTGCACATGCATGTTCCAGAAGGTTCGATTCCGAAAGAAGGCCCCTCGGCGGGAGTGACGATGACGACCGCGCTCTTGTCTTTGGCATTGAACCGGTCGGTGCGGGCGGACGTGGCTATGACAGGGGAGATTTCTCTGACTGGCAAAGTCTTGCCCGTAGGGGGGATTAAGGAGAAGACAATCGCAGCCCGTCGCTCCGGGGTGACTTGCCTGATTTTCCCGCACGGGAACAAGAAGGATTTCGAGGAGCTCCCGGAGTATTTGAAGGAAGGCTTGGAGGTTCATTTTGCTTCGGTGTACAACGACGTCTTCGATTGCGCCTTCGCGGAGGAGAGTGGAGGGGGAGGAGGGTCAGGTGGATTTTTGGCGCCCAAGGAGTAGTGTTTGGATGGGGAAGGTGATGTGAACACATTGTACGTAAGACACTAGCGAAAGGCGATTCTAGTCGCAGTAAGGTGAGAGAAGCAATTAAAGGGAAGACTGGTGCCACAAGGCCGATCAAACATCAATCTTGCTGGACTCGGGCACGTGATATGAGCTTTTTTGGGGGGGAGAGTGACAAAGTTGTTTCATCTCCTCTTGCATTTGATGGGAAATGGATCAATTAGCAGACCATTCGCCAACTTCAAGAGTCTCTTCCCACAAAAGCTCAAAACATTTGTCACGCGTAAGACTAGCTGGGAGTGCCGTGGCTCATACTTTTGTTGCTGCATCGATGTGTTTCTTTTTTTGCTTTCGCAATTATTTGAATTGAAAAATGATGAATAGTCGATGCCATGAGATCTGTGTGTCAAGAATACTTTAGTTCAATGAATACACTATAGAATAGGATGAGTGATTACCTTTCTTTCCCTCTTGAGCTACCCCCTTCCTTCGTCCCTGTCCTCCATGGTCCTGTTGATCTTCCTATCATCCTTCTCATTTCTTGATCCCCAGTAAAACGTGTGGGAAAGGGCCGGCTTTCTGAAACAAGCAGCTTGCAAACAGCATGCACCGACTGAATTAACGGTCAGAGATACAAGGAATCTCCCGCTTCCGTCCCTCCCTTGCTGCCTTTTTCCCTCCGTCAAGCCACTCCTCTCTCCCCGTTATTTCTCTTTAACTACGTCTTTTTCCACTTCGTCCTTCTCTTATTTCCTGTCCCGCGTACTCCATTTCTCCCTTCTGCCTTGTTGCCCTCTCTCTTTACCGTTGAACCCTCTTCAGCTATTCTTCGACCGGTCTTCCACCTGAGAGTTCTTACAAGGATGAACGACCACCCATTACAATCGTCGGCCCTCTACTTATCCTTCCTATTATACACTATGCAAGGCATAGAGTGACAGTCAAGCCGCGAATATTGAGAGGAATCTAGAAATTAATTTGGCCCCATTTTCCTGGCCAACCTGAATTTCAACCGTATATCCCTCCCTCACGCATAATCCTCTCTCATTAATCTTTCTCCATTTCAGCCCGTTTTACATGCCCACCATTTTGCCATCAAGTCTGTCTCTCTTCACTCCTGTAAGTCGACTTAGGGACTGCTGGGTAGCTTTGGGGTGACGGGGACAAGCCGTGGGTCCGAGCCGTCGTCTGCCATTGCAGCCGCGCGCTTCGCGGGCTTTTTCAGTGAGTTAAAGTATTCACCAAACACCATACCGATGGGAGGGTACAGCTGCCAGAGCACAACAGAAATCCAGATGAGGGACACAGCCTGGCCCAAGAGTTTCTCCCGCGTGAATGTCGGGAGGGTGGCATTGTAGGCAACGCGGGCGAAGCAGAGGGCGGAGAGGATGTAGTAGAGCATGTGGGGGATGATGTGTCCGAATTCTTTTCGCATCTGGGATTGCTGAATATCCTTGTTCGTGACGGCAAACACCATTTTCCCGTGCCGGAGGACCTTGAAGACGGCGTCGACCTTGCAAAACAACATAAAGACGGACTCTTGGACAGAGCGCATCAAATACAGCTTGGGCACATCCCGGTACGAGACGAAAAGCATCCAGACCGTGAAGGTCATGAACGCGCCCATGAAATACAGGTACATGCCTGCATCCACCGGTGCCACTGCTACCCGGTGATCAGCGAGGGCGATAAAGGGGATGATGCACACCAAGAACAACGGGAACCCCAAGAGCGCCTGAAGACCCGCCCAGAAATACAGGTACTTCTGTTTGAGCGTCAACCCTTGGCGCCATAAGGAATTGTGGTAGAAGAAGATCTCCACCGCTCCTCCCGCCCAGCGGAGACGTTGCTTCATAAAGTCATGGAGGGACTCAGGACTTAAACCACGGGCAAGGTACTCGTGCACATACTTGGTTTTGAAGCCTGCATTGTGCAGGTACATGGACGTCAAGAAATCCTCCGTCACCGAGCCGTAAATGAAACCTCCAATGGCGGTCAGGCAGGCTCGGGAGAAGATCACGTTGGTCCCACAGCAGGGAGCAGAGTCCGCGCCGTCCCAACCTTGCAACACCGGGCCGTAGAAGTAACGGTACTGTTGACCCAGCGGGTCGCTCAGCGGCACACCGAAGAAGGACTGGGGGGATTGGATGAGGGCGACGTCGGGATCGACCTCGTACTTTTCCTCGCCGGTCTACATGTATAAAGGAAAGGATACAGAGTGCATTTGAGGAAGAGGAAATGTAACTAAGGACTAAAGTCCTGAGTGCGTGCGAGGAGACCAAGCACTTCCACAAACACACTCGCAACAAAATTAAAAGACAAGCAAAGGCCGTCGTGCCTACGTTTCCCACCTACCCGTGTGTAAAAATGGGGAATGAGTGCGTCCAGGAAGTGGGACTCAGCCACCATGTCGCAGTCGAAGATGACCAAGAACTGCCCCGTTGTCCCTTCGTTCAAAATGGCATTGTTCAAGTTCCCGGCCTTGGCGTGGTGGGGTTTGCCCACCTCCTTGACTCGTCGGAAGTACCGAAGGACAACGTGGTTGCCACGCGCCCTGTTTTCCTCCCGCACCGCATCGACCAGGGCGCGGACCTCGTCCCGGTCTTTGCCGTCATCGCAAATGTTGACCGTGATCTTGTCAACGGGGTAATCAATGTGGCAAGCGGCCACCAGGGTGTCTCGGATAATCTCGACCGGCTCCGTGTAACAAGGAATTAGTACGTCGACGGTTGGCTTCTCCGCGTCGGAAATAGGCATATCCGAAAGGCGTTTGCGAGGACGAAGAATCCGGTGCCAGATCATAAAATACGAGATGAAGAGGCCTAAAGTGTGTGGGAAATAACGACGATTTAGAATATCTTTGCCATGGATATTGAAAAAGAGGATTCGACGTAACTCGTCACTCGAATCACTGTCGAACGTTCGTAATTTATATTCGATTTGCATGTGCACGCGGGCACAACACCTTACCCGGTATGACTAGTGATGTCTCGGAAATGATGAGCGGCGCGGAGATCCAGTAGCTGGATCGATGGGTGACAAAGGAGGACCAGCGCCATCCCATGTAGATAATCATGGCTGCGAAAGAAAGAACTACTACGCCACGCTCGTAGTAAAGAAGGAGTTTGTTAGGGGCAATTACGTCTGCATCTAATTCCTCCTGAGTGTAAACTGGGATGAGCGAGCTCTTCAATTGAGGAACTGGCATAACCCTCCCTTTCTGTAAGGCTGCATTATGGTCTTTTGCCGCCTTGCTGCTGGCAAAGGCGCTCTCATTCGAGACTGCCTTCTTCCCCGGAGAGCGCAGCCTTGGGACGGACATGGCTGCAAAATGACTAGGAACGTCTCCTTGTGCAACCTATGAACGGTGAGAGGGTGCCCAAGTTACGATTTATATTCATGAATATATATACAAAGAAGGATGTCGATTCACACATTGAAAGGAACCGTTCGGAATGGTCTCCCGAATGATTTTCTTTCTAGACAACGTAACCCATTCTCAAGTATGTGTCAAATGCCTTTCTACATTTTTAGGGGACACAGCATGCGAACGCACGAAGGCAAGAAGTCGCATTTGATAGGACATGTATAACAATGTATTAATAATTGAGTGTGGAGGGAAGGCCTGGGGATGGTAGGCGAGCGTGAGGCCAGTCGTCATTCACAAAAACTCTCCACCTCTCTCCATTGTTGCTAGCGCGCTTTTTAGGGCGTGACTCTGCGAGTTCATCCGGAGTATATCATGTAAAACCAATTTTAAATGGTCTTTGTATTCTTTCCTCAAATTATTGAGGGCCGAAGGGAAGACGTTGTCGTGCGGCCTACTTGCTGGGCAGGAGAGGAAGAAATCCCTGAGAGTTGCCGTTGGTGTCGTATTTCAAATTTACAAATTTAAATCCACCGTTATTTTCCAGGTGGCGATGATTACTTACGCGTGATGACTTCGTTCGAAGGCACTCGGAGTAGTGGTGTGACATTCTTTCGTTTATGCTTTTGGATGCAGTATTCAAATTTTGAAAGAAAATTGGAAAGGAACAGCGCATGGACTTTTCTCTTTGCGCGTATACTTGCAGTAGTGCAACAAACCTTTATTCTACTTGTCCAAAGGACTGATGCATCACCTATTCCTGTTTGTTAAAGTTTTAGCAAATTGTCCACCTAGCCTTTTCTGGATTTGTAATTGTTCCTTCTACATCAGCTGCAGATAACTTGAACCCAAATGACCCTTTTTTCTCGATATCCAATACTTCTTTCTTATCCATGGCCCGTTCGACTAGGTCCAAGAATGCAGTCTCAACGTTACTGCCTGATTTTGCCGATGTTACATACCACGATGCAAATTTTTGTTCGTGGCACATGGATGCCATATTGGCGCCAGCCACGAAGGAGTCAGCAGCGTCCGTAAGCATGTCGCACTGATATTTTGGGTAAATAATGTTTCATAAAATAGTATTCCTTAAAAGGATCAGATTGATGATTCATATCACGCGTCGTTAATTAGTTTTCATTCTGCTGGTTGGAAAGTCGACTCAAAACGGAATGATGTTGAGGCGCCTGTGTGTGGCAAAAAAAAAGCATAAAAAAGCAAAGGCGCTAATCTTTCCACGTACCTTGTTAGCAATTAAAACGACCGGAATACCACCCTCTCGGCCCTCAGTGCGCGCCCATTCGTCAATTTCTAATTTCCATGACCTGACAGCCTCAAATGTCTTCTCACGGGTCAGATCACAAACGACCAGGACACCTTTCGCTGCGTGCAGATTGGTAAAGGTCAGAAAGAATGTCAGGAGGTGGTGTCCGCATACCTCCATGTTGTCTTACATTCACCTCCCTGTCGACCGCCGGAGCGCTGCTATTGTTCTTTCGTGGGTCAAGAATGTGTCTTACCTCGAGCGAAATAAACTCGTGTCAGGTGAACGAATCGATCTTGCCCCGCAATGTCCCAAAGCTGCAGCCGGACTGGCCTTCCGTCCTTCAGAATCACGTCACGTTTCAAATAATCGGCACCGACGGTAGAGACGTATGCCTAATACATGTGCCCGACTAATATCGTGAGTAATTAGGAAAGTCGTGCATGACGCCGGAAGGCAAGGTGGTAGCGCAAAAAAATGACCGTTCAAGTATGTAAAGATGCCCAATTGTACATTTGCACAAGGCACAGAATGTAATGTCCACCACTTAATCCGCTGCATGGATCTATTATCTTCTGTACACATATGCATAGTAAGAGGATAGAGTTTGGTGCGAGAGACGTACATTTTTGAAGTTGCCTTGCACAAAGCGGCGGATAACGCTTGTTTTGCCGCACTTGGCATTGCCTACAACCAGCAGCTTGCATATTGATACAGGTACGCCGCTTCGAATTGCAGCACTTTGAAGGGATTGCAAGGATAGGGATGCAAGGGGCTGATTCTGGCATGGTGTGAATGAGTGGTATGCAGAATAATAATGTGAGAACTCCTCGCATTCTTACATTAATGAGCCCGTGGGATAGAATTTGCCTCATAGACATTTGCGGTCAGCTTTTGAATGGCTAAAAATGTATCACCTGTATATCTGAATCTGTAGAACTGCAAGACTCGCTGGGTATTGAGAGTGCATCAAGTCGATTGTCTGGACTCGTCGATGAAGAGGAAGATTCCGTAAAATTCCCGCCATAAAAGGTGCCGCATTCCTCTTTGGTTTCCTCAACTTCGTAATCTTCGTCATTGTCGACGCTTTCAATGATAATTTCATTTTGTTTCTGCGCGAGAATCGCGTCCATCTTATGATGAGAATGGTAAGGACAACACATACACCTTTCTGTTGGATGAGACTTTTCCCATGAAGCAGTACCGCGATTATGAATGCCAAATGAGGATGGAGGAATAGGTGTGACTGCCTTAGTATAAGGTAACAGAGTTGATAAGGCACATGTGCTGCTCGCGTCAGTATTAGAGGTTACAGGGGGGCGATTGGCTTCTTGGGCCTTCACTCCGGAGGAACTACCCAGCTTGATCAATGCAAAGCCGCCTGCAGTGGGCACCATAGGACGTAAATCGTGATGGCAGCTATAGTGAACACTGGTACTCCACGACGGTACTGGCGTTAGTAATGAAGCTGAAGGGATATGATGACGCTCCCGTCTTGACGGAGACAGTGGGAAATCAGGGTCATCGTCGGCCATGATCCAGGCGGATGTCACGTAATATGCGGGCGTTTCTGTGAGACAACGTCCTGTAGAGACCTGTGCGATAATTTATATATTACAAATTATAATTAGTAATTTTGGGTCACAATGAATGAAGCGCCGGCTTGATGTTTACTTCATGAAAGGACCTGCCGTTAATGAAGGCCCATATTCTCATGCGAAGATGCCCGTTGAATTCAATTCAAAATTTTGAGTTTTCGGCCCGCTTGACCGTATCTGATTGAGTTCACTAAGACGTAAATTTACCCTTGTCTTCTTTATGTCTTCTTTACGAGGAAAGGGGATGTTGCAACGCTATCAGTTTTGGGCAATGTCAAGACAAGCAGCCAGAATCGGACGTCGTCGCTGAGATGCGAGATCATGTATAAACTAGATTCCCAAAAGAAATGAAACGAGGAAATAAGCCAGCCTGTTGGCCTACATCGTGTATGCTGAAACACCAGTCCTGACAAATCCATTTCTACGTCCGATTTGCTTTCATTTATTCCCGCTACCAATCGACCTTTTTTTTCTTTTTCTGATATATGGGTCTCCAAATGGAACCCTATGGCGTGTGCTTGTGATGTGATTTATGCGGAAGAGTTTGCTGCCAGATCGGGACTAAGAAAAGGATGAAATACACGCTTATTTTCCTTGAGTTCGTGGCATGAAAACGTCTTGACCACAGCATCTACGCTCTCGCACGCCCTCGTCCTCTCCAAAAGATACCGCGTACTACCTCCGACCATCTCTTACTCCATCCACACAACACTGACATGACAACGACACGGCATGAAGTTGCTTTGCCTTCTTGTGCATTCACGCGTACTCTCCATGACAATGTGCGATACTCATGAAACATGGCAATAGATAAAGGACTGCGCTGCCCGCCTCTCCTACTCAATCTTTCCCATACGCATAGATTCACATGCCAAAACTGACAGACGTAATTTCTCCCGCTGTGTCGGTACTTACTTCACCCGCTCGTGCGCATGTCCTAAGGGGAACTGCTGGGCGACACGTATTTTTTTAACCTTCATGCGGCAGTACTTTCGAATCTTGTGCTGCTTTCTCCTCCCTCTCAGATCACCCCCCTCCTCATCATCAGATGCCCGTTCTTCCTAGTTCTCGACCTGATCCTTTCCCCTCCACCACGCTTCGTATTTCTCTTGTCTGCCTTAAAACCAGTCATCGCCTTCCCATCGCTGGTAAGACACGCAAAGATTGACGATCATTTCTCATCTCTCCCTCTCTTTCGTTCTCAATCCTGTCAGTTGTCTCTCTTTTTTTGCTTTTTTGAAGTAATCTTTGGATCGTTGCTACTGCTCCTGGCATTGTACCATCCATAAGAATGCGTCGGAGATGTCCATTGAAGAGCTGCTGTTTGACCGATGCCATCCATTTCTTCACCTGCCTTTCACGTCTTCTTCGCCTCTTTTCCCACATCCGTCTTAGCGTCAAGCCCCAGCCCGATCCCTATGTACATTCTCTTGCCCTTCGCTTTCCGCTATCGTTATTTCTGGCTTTGCCTCTATCTTGCATCCCGCCTTGCACTTGTTACAGGGAAGTCGCGTACCGGATCCTCAGCTTCAATACCAGGAAAGAGGCGAAGCGATACCCAAGGGCCAAGCCGAACAGCCATCCAATACACGCTCCAAACATGCCCAGGTCGATTTGCAAAAAGTGAAGGACCAGCCAACGCATGGGCCCGTCGCCCAAGGAGTTGCATTCGTTGATGACCAGGGCAGCAAAGCCGTAGTTGACCACGGATATGTTCTGGATCCATTTCAGGTACAAGGGGACCGAGGCACGCTCGTAGAGCATGCCCGAGAAGAGAATCATGGGCGTGTCAATGACAGGGGTAATAGCCAAGCCCAGCACGGGATCGGCAGAGAAAGACGAGGCCAGGTAACCCGTGGATGCACTACCGTTGATAATCAGGAAGAAAATAAAGCAGTAGCGAATAAAGCTCGCGAAGGAAGCCGTCAGCCCCGACATCCAGTAGGGAACGATGACAAGCAGGAGGAAAAGAGCAAGGAAAGGGATGTCGGCGATGGTGCGACCGATGAAATATGGCCCCAAGGCGTTGGCGCCTGTGTAGTACTCACGCATGAAGATGGACCACTCGACCGGGAATTTCAACGCCACGTTCATCGAGCACAGGATCAGGACAGCCACCACCAAGGCAAACATCATTCCCATCAAATTCCGCCAGGAGGAATGTGCTTGATTCAAGAAAAGCAGGCCAAAGACCATCCCCAGGATAAGTAACATACCCACCAGCGCGTAAAGGGTACCTTTGTCTCGGCTGGACTGGGTGACAGCGCGCCAAATGTTCATCTTTGTTTGTAAGAGGTACCCAGCGCCTGTCCCGCCGGACGTGGCCACACCGGTGAAAGTGTGGTGATTGGTCTCGGGGGGGAGTCGATTGAACTTTTCCATGCGCTTGGCGAAATTCTCGACGATCCACACCGCCGTCTTTCCTTGGACTTCGGCGCCAGGCTTAGCCGAGACGACCTAAGAAATGCAAAAGGAAAGAACGGGGCAGTGAGAACGATAGGAATATGAAAACATGTCTTTGAACATATGCAGAAACACCTAATGAGGCGTCCATGATGGCTGAAAGCTGATGCGATGTTTTCAAGGGGACTTCGGGAAAAGGTTTGGGTAAATACCTCGAGTGCGAAATCCGCTGGGTTGTAGTTGGGCGGTACATCGTATCCCAGGGACTTGAAGTAAGGGAAAAGGGCCTCGCGAGTCCCATGGTAGGCCATAAAGCCGCCCGTGGCGAGGAGCAGGACGTGGGAAAAATGGCTCCACATGCGCGAGGAAGGTGTGTGGATGACACACATGATGACTCGTCGCGGCCCGCCATTTTTGCCCGTGGCCAAGGCAGCAAGCAGGTTGGTCACAAGCTCTCCCATGACAGAGTCAAGACCCGAAGTGGGTTCATCGAGAAAGATGATCTTCGGGTGGGAGAGGAGCTCAGTGCCGATCGATAGACGTTTGCGCTCCCCGCCAGACAGCCCCTTGACCAGAGCAAATTCTCCACCACCAATGATGGTGTCGGCACAGCGGGCGAGTTCTACCTCGTTGATCACTTCATCCACACGTTTCATGCATTGGTCCTTGGTATACTTGCCTCCGAGCCGGTTGATGGCATGGAAGACCAAATGCTCACGAGAAGTCAGCGAGGAGAAGAAGAGCTCCTTTTGATGGACGTACCCCGTTTGTGTGAAGTAATCACTCTTGGGGGATCTTCCATCCACGTGGATCGCACCCTCAAATGATCGCTGGCGGAGGGCGATGCAGTCCATGAGAGTCGTCTTACCCGCGCCCGAAGGTCCCATCAGAGCGGTAAACTCGCCCGTCACCGTCCGCCCCGCTGTGTGATCACCACCAAGAGCGTACAAGGAGATGGAAGCGATGAGTAGTTTTCCTTTTGCTTTTACTACTCTTTCGATATACGAACAAGAAGTTGCGGACATTTGGGTCACCTTATTTACTTGTCCCTTACCCTTTTACTATCCAGTCGCTAATCCTGACTTACCGATGTCGTGCAAGATTTGTTTCCCTTTGGGGGTGCTGAAGTTCGATACATTAAAATCGAGGACATGATCCTCTCCTTTCCTCCCTTCCATCGGTGTCTGAGGTAACGCCTTTTCCATCGCTACGCTACCCGCCGCATTGGCTGGTCCGTGCTCAAGGTCTGAGAGCTCCTTTTGGACCGGCATAACTCCCTGTTCCACGCAGGACATACACATAGAAAACCGAGTATTTGTTAGATCTGCCTTAGCGTTGAGGGATACAACTTTATTAGAGAGAAAGAGGGCGCGTCTCCTCGAGGCGCCTGCAGTTGACCCGAAGCATGTGTCCATCAACTCGCAAGTACATCATATTTAAATTAGAGATAGGCTATTATGCAAATAATGAAAATTGTCAAATTGTATGGAACCACACAGTCTTGCGGCGCCCCGAATTCTCGACATTGCATCGTGTCGTCGTCCTTCTCCTCCTCGCCCACCCGCTGGAAATATGCACGATCTTTCACTTATTAGGAAAGCTAGCCCGGGTCACACATACTACATCATCAACCGTCACTTAGTTAAAAATATGATTCACTTGGTTGGATAATAAGATTTATCAGAGGGTTGGAGATTGCGTTCGCAAAGCGGTTGGCAAGAAAAGTTACGGTAGATCGAGGAGGGAGAGCAAGCACCGGTCGCGGTCTCTCCCGCTCTCCCCTCCTAACTTCTGCCTCCTATTTCTTGCAGACTTTTCCAGCACGAATAGCCATTCTCACACCGAAATTCGTAAAATCAAAAAGTAATACGGCGTAGGGCATGTAATATGTGTAATGGACAAACTTCGTCACATCAAACGGTCAGAGCTCACATCGCGGAGGGCGAAGGCCGCGAAGGACGTTAGAGGCCCCTTTTTTTCAAATTTCAAATTTTAAAAAAGAACGCTTTGCTACAGAAATCGATGGGTAATCGCTTAAGCGCGAGAGAGCAACGTTTGCATGCCGAATCATAGTGCTTCATAATAATGAGCTTAACAATTTTCAAGCTGAAAGCGTCACTGCTAATATTTCAGTGCGGATATCGACATACATTTCGAATCAATACCCGCGAGCTTGAAAAGAGAGCAGTAGCAGAAGTAAAAGGAGCCTCTGCATGTTAAAAACTTTCAACACATGTTGCAAGGAATCATCTCACCTGTAGCATGAAGTCACAAGTGAAAAAATACAACAATTGCGTGATTGTTAAAAAAAAAGCACAGCAACTTGAAATTACAAGCACGACACTGGAGCAAGGCATGACTGAGAGTGGTCACTTTCTTTGCATTTCCTCGCTTTAAACAGACCTTCCAATTAATTGGTGGGCATGTCTTTCGTTCAGTAAGTGCATCAAATGAGCACAGCCATTAGCATTGTAGCATGTAAGGCCACTTACCAAACACTGGCGAATCCTACCCTCCGATCAGATGCTACGTTTGTGACCTTAATTTCAGGACCCTAGTCAGCCTTCCCGGCATGTTTATACAGCATAACATAGTGCTTCCTACCCTCAAGGATGCATCACTGACTTCTTCTCGTGTCATTACACATCTTGCTGCTCCACATGCGATCAACACCGTTACAGTCGCGCAAACTCCATTCTTTTTCGGTTAATCAACGGCTAGTTAACATGAAGCAGCGTGTACATGATGCCTCGCTTGCAAATAGACTCCAACGCCTCCTTAACTGTGCCGACAAATGCCTTGTTCTTGGCAATTTCGGGGCCAAAAACAATAGATATCACCTCCTTGGGGTCGTAAGACTCTGAACCAGACGAGACCTCATTCTCCTCTCCCGAGTCCGATTCCCCATCAGTTGGTGACGGCGGAAGAGAACGCAAGCAGCACGCCAGCCTAGCAGGCTCTCTCAATTCCTCTGCGATAGGATCAAGCACTTTTTCAATCTCTTCTCCTTCCTGATCTATGCCAGTCACGTATCGAATGTATGCAGCCACGGCTATACCCAAGTAAGTCGTCGGCAGCGGCGGGTCGCTCCCCTCTGTCAAGAACTTGATAGCATCTCGCATCGTGTTCCGGAGCTTCTGCGACCCGTCAAGCATGAGACGTTCCACTTTGTCTTTCACGTATGGATTAGAGAAGCGTGTTAAAACATCCTTTTTGTACTGAACCAGGTCCAACCCCGGGACTTCGGGGACGGCCGCGGAGACTTCCTCCATGTAGCACTCGACAAAATCCCGAATTTGCTCATTGTTGAGGGCATCGTCCACAAATTGAAACCCAGACAAGTGGGATACGTACGACAAGGCAGAGTGGGTTCCGTTCAAGAGACGAAGTTTCATGTACTCGTACGGCTTGACATCGGGCACGAACATCACGCCCACGTCCTCCCAACGCGGTCGCCCGTCTACAAATTTGTCCTCGACGATCCATTGACCGTAATGCTCAGCAACTACAGGCCATTCGTCCTCCACCCCAAAATCTTGCTTCAGAATGTCTTTATGCACAGCTTCCGTGGCCGGAGTGATACGGTCCTGGGATGGACGAGAGGGAGAAGGTTGCGTGTAAAAATCGTGAAAGGAGTTCGTTCGTCGAGCAAAGCGCCAACGTAATTTTACATCTGGCTTTCAAATCCTGTGTCCCATAACTTTTCGCTTCGCCCTCCTGCATAAACCATCACTTAAGTGCATCCTACACTCACCACCATCGTGTTTGGAAAGGTCGTGTGGTCCCCTATCCAAGAGGTGAGATCGCTTCCCACCGCCAAGTGCGCCATTTCCTTGACGAGTTTCTCCAATTGATGACCATTGTCTGGCTGGTTATCGCAGGAGAGCACCGTGAACGACTTCCGCCCCGCCTTCCTCCGTTGGTCCAGAGCCGCCACCAGCATGCCCAGTGCTGTCCGGGGGGTTGACAGATCCGACAGGTCGTGCTTGACGTTCGGATCTTCCGTGTTCAAATTTCCGTCCACTTTCTGGCAGTATCCTTTCTCCGTGATGGTCAGGGACACGATGCGGGTGGCGGGGTCCAAGAGGGTGGAGAACAAGGCTTGGTAATCGTCCGGCGCAAAGACAAAGTCAAAAATCGAGCCGACAATCCGGGCGTCGTTCCCCTTCTGCGAACGGAACAGGACGGTGTACATGTGATCTTGGCCATGCAGAGCCTCGTACATCTTCTTGTCCCAAGTCATCAAACCAATCCCGCAGATAGCCCACCGATCGTCCGGCGGACCCGCCTTGCCCCCGCCCTTCCCGTTCCCTGCTTGCTTGTCTTTGTGCAACTCGAGCAGGTCATCCGTGAACACAGCCTGGTGGCTCCGATGGAACCCTCCCACCCCGACGTGGGCAATGCGCGAGTACGGCCCAGGCGATCGATCGTACGACGGACCCTTGCCTCGGACCGATTTGAAATTCCGGTGCAAGATTGTCTCCAAATTCTTCGTGCACAATGGAAGCGGCCCCACTTTCTTGTCCAATAATTCCGCGAAAGGGTTCACATAAAACTTGAGCCAGTTTTCTTCCGCTTCTGCCGTCAGGTCCTGGGCGCTCAGGGAGACGCTAAAAGACTTCCTTCGCGCCAGTCCTTTCACAGGAGAGAGCGGGATGATCACCTCGTGCCCCGTTCCACTGCCTACAGAAGCCTCTACCCCCGAGGCCGTAGGCTCCATACTCGAGATTGTCCGGCCGTGCTGCAACTTGGGGGCCGGCTCCTCTTCCTTCTCCTCGGCGGCCTCCTCTTCGCGCTGCGCCTTCAAATCTTTCGCTTCGCCTCTGGCGCCGAAAGGTTTCTTTTGTCGCCAATTCTTATACCCTTGACGAAACTTGTTCGCCTTCCGTTGAAGCTCGTGCGGGTCCGTCTTGGTGAGAGTGATGGCCCCATTTGCCTCGATTTCAATCTGCCGGAAGGAGGAAAGGGCGGGAAAGGGAGACATGAAGGTATTGAGACACATCACCGTCGGAATTAAGACATTTCAATCCCATCACAGGAAGCCAAAAAATCATAAGCTCACAGGATACTGTACAAAATAAATGAAACAAAGGAATCGGGGCAGAAGGAGAAGGAGAGGGAGGCGACAGACTACAAAACGGGGCAGGCCAGGCCGATTTCACGCCGCGTGAGAATTCTCAGTCAAGACACGGGATGACAGAATTTTCATGGAAAGAAAGACAATGAAAAAGGAAGAAAGAATATAAATGTGACCATTCTGACGTGGGCACGTTCTTTACCGGAAGGTTTGTCATTTTCCTCCCATTTCTCACACGACAGGCCAAACCCCATGCTACCGGGGACTTACATTGATGACCGGCTGAGGGATATGCAGATCCAAGGCGTCAAGATCCATGTTCCACTCAGGCTCCACACCTTCTCGTTTCGGGAGTTCGGGGATCTTCATATCGGTAGTCATAGCACGCGGCCGGGATCACGGATGGGGGACGTGCGTGCCTTAGATACCGGGGCAGGAGGGTGCGCAAACACCAACGAGTGCTTGTCCACTACACGGGCGAAATTACTGGGACGAATGGTGGAGTTTATGATCCAACTGCAGCCTGTTTGCCTGTGTGATAGACCAGGACGTGGGAGGAAAGGAGCAGTGGGAGGGAAATACCAAAGAGTCACGGGCGGGTGGGCGACGTGCATGGTTTTATCGATCTTGAGAGAAACGTGGTCCCAAAACCTGGGGATATACGTGCTTGGTACGTCCAGTCCCACTTCCCCAAGACGCCCTGGTATAGGAAGGGGGGCGTGCACATGGTATGTGTTTCCCATGGACGTGCTTTGCGACCGTGGTCGAGGCTAAACACGGCAATTTAAAGCTCCACGAAGAGTGGCTCGGGGGGCGACTGAGCGACGCCAGCTCGAGCGAGCTTTTTTCTACTGCAATATCACTCTTACTGTCTTCAAGGACATAAAATGAAGTGGACATGCTATTTTATGCGTGCGTGAGAGCTGCTTAACGGTGTCGGCACAGCCATTGTTGTGCGTGACCCTGGTCGTCTGCCTATGGGGCCTCCCATCACGTGGATCATATCCTTTTTATCCTCTACTGGAGGCCGCAGAAAAAGTGACGACACGATATATAGTACGAAAGCTGCCTTCCGGCCACGATGTAACTTTGTCGTGCATCGCTAATACTCTCCCTTTTCCTCTACAATGGTCATAATTGATGCTTGTTTGCGGTTTTCTCCATCATAGGAGCCATGGTCGGAAATGGACGAGTCGCGGTAATTGACGGGTGCTCATGTTTTTGGATTTTATTTTTACGTAAACCTCCCGCGGTAACAATGGCTCGCCGTGATGCTGGAAACTCCGCCGCATCTGCTTGCTTTTTCTCGGTGTAAATATTCTCTTTTCCCCTTTGCGAAAAGGGGACGGCTCTGTTTGGTGTGGGGACGAGGCTTACATCGAAACACACAAGTAGCTGCCTTTTCCCGTCACAAATCGAGACAACGCCTCACACATCGCCCAACCATCATGCCCACCTCCGGAGTGGGCGCACATGCAGCAGTGAAGACGGAGAGACCATGTGGACCTCGAGGCAATTCTCCCTCCATCGTTTTGGATGGCTCGGACGGCAGCGTGCCACTGCCGTTATTAGCAGCCGAAGGCACCCCGCCGGTACTGGCAGCAGTCCCCCGGCCTCCTCTGGAAGTCAACGACCCTCCTTCTCCTTCCATGTCTCCCCCCTCTTTCCTTGCGCGTTGGGATGCCATCGTGGCCCGTAGCTGGGTCGGGCGACATTTTAAGCTTGAAGAACGGGGCACGTGCTTCTCCCGGGAAGCGATGGGCGGGTGGATGACCTTCCTTACCATGAGCTACATCACGCCCTTATCCGCCTCCATCGTGGCCGAGACGGGCGCCACCTGCGACATTCATGCCCCCGACAACGTCTATGAAAGCTGCAAATTCCTTGTCCGCCATCAACTTCTCACGGCCGTGGCCGTTGCTTCCTTCGTCTCCTCCCTCGTGATGGGCCTGTGGGCGAACCTGCCTTTCCTCCTCGCGCCCGGCATTGGCACCTCTGCTTACTTTGCCTACTCCGTGGTCGGTGTTCGCGGTTCGGGTCATGTGCCTTACCGGACGGGGGTAACGGCCGTCGTCTTGGAGGGCGTCATTTTCCTCCTCCTTTCCATTACCGGGCTGCGATCCCGGGCCGTGCAATCCCTCCCGTCCTCCATCAAACTCGCCATGTCGGGGGGCATCGGTCTCTTCCTCGCCTTCATTGGCCTGCAAGCCCCGGAAGGTATAGGGCTCATCACCGCCAGCCCCGACACTTTGGTCACCTTAGGTGGCTGTCCTCCCGCCGCCCGGAGCCCCGTTGATGACGGGGCCGGAACCTACGTGTGCATGGAGAAAAGGATGCAGTCTGCGACCACCTGGGTGGGTCTGACGGCACTCCTCCTCATGACAACACTGCTGGAGAAAGGGGTACGGAGCGCGGTGGGCGTCGTCATACTCCTGGTGAGCCTCCTGTCTTGGGTGCGGGACACGCCTTTCTCCTTCTTTCCCCGGGATGGGCCCGACGGGGTGGGGGAAGCACGCTTCCAAGCCTTTCGAAAGCTTATTTCTATTCAAGGCATGGCTGATGTAGCGGGTCAGTGGGAGTTCGGAAGGTTGGGGAGTCCGCAGGTGTGGTTGGCTGTCTTGACCTTCCTCTACACCGACGTCCTGGACACGACTGGATGCCTGTACAGCATGGTCCGACAGGCAGAAATGGTGCAAGAGGACGGGAGATTTGAGGGCGACGGGGCGGCTTTCTGTGTGGACGCTCTGGGCACGATACTGGCAGGGAGTCTCGGATTGCCCCCCGTGGTGGTATTCATGGAGTCAGCGGTCGGCATCGAATGCGGGGCGCGCACGGGCTTGGCTGCCGTGGTGGGCTCGCTAGGATTTCTTTTGAGCGTCATTTTTACCCCGATATTGGCCAGTATTCCTCCTTTTGCGACCGGTGCGGCCTTGATCCTTGTAGGGTGCATATTAATGGAACATTTGAGTCATATTCAATGGACGAATCGTCGTCTGGCCATGCCGGCGTTTCTAACCGCCATCTTGATGCCTCTGACGTATTCCATTGCCTACGGCGTGATTGCAGGCATAGTGACTGCAATTATTATACACTTGCTACTCAAATTCTTCGACAAGGTGTCTGCCAGCCTGGGACGTTTTGCTAGTCGGGGAGTCGGGAGATGTCGACTGTCATCAAGCCAGCAAAAGGATCATATGCGGGAAAAAGAAAACCTTGATAATTCAGAAAGTTGCCGGAATGTGAAACATATAGAGGAATTAGAGTATTTGGATTGCATAGCTCATCCCGAAGGCCAAAGTGAGGCGAGTCACCACATCTTAGCAATTGGTGAAGTTCCACCGGCATTCGAGCTCGATAAATAGGGTAATGTACATAACTTTGGTGATTGTATGAGGAAGATGCAATGGAACTTCAATATGGGTATTTTCTTCTTGTTCTACTTATGCGCTTCCAAATTTCTGAAGATGTAATATGGTACTTGCAATGCAATTGTAAGTTTTAGATCTAGCTAAAAGAGCTTTTTGACAGCTTTTGCTTTTTGTTCGTCCTCTTTTCAGTCTGAATATACGCATATACAATGCTTAGTACACCTGCAACAACTAAGGCAGCTTACACGTCAAAGTGGGACGGAATCTTCCGTACTCGGAGATCATCGATTGCCCAAGGCGGCGATCCGGACACCGAGGGCAGCATACCCGGAGACGGCACTTCAAGATGCCTCCATACTCTTAATGGACTGGTGCCTGCACCGTTTTACGCCCTCCCTCTTGACTTACACGTACACATATCACATCATACAGGTCGAGGAGGAAGGCTGTCGGTGAACTTTTGGCGCCATACTCTTGGGAAGGCCGGTTAATCAGCACACTAGGGGTCAATCTTGCCTGGGAGGTCGACTCGTGTACATTACTGCTTTCCTGCAACCCTCGGCAATATGCGACTGAGTAGCGCGGGCGTCAAGCGTTTTTATAATCCTGTACGGCTGAATTTCACTGAATGGGGTAACTGGGAAACGAGTATACTGGAGGCAGTCGGCAATCGAAAAGCCTTGCTTATGACGGTAAGGAGGGTGGTGGCAGGGTTCCATTGTCACTTGCCTCTGTGGGTTCACTGATAGATCCCCACCCGTTCCCCTAACCGCACAACAGTATCCACAAGCTGAGGCATCTGGAGGTTTGTTCTCGAACCTTCGCGCCGTGTTGGGTGATGACAAGATGTTATGGGTGGCATGTCCGGAGTTGCCCGATGTCAATGAGCACCGCGGTATGCACCGTAGGGTCCGAAATTTTGTGCGTGACCGCGACGATATCGTCATAGTCGCTGTGGGTGGCGGAAGTGTCATTGATCTGGCCAAGGTTATGAGTCTGGCCCGCAGTCAGGTGGATTTTGAGGACATCTTTACGGAGCGCATCGCGGCGGGCAAGCACATTGATCGCCTGTCCCACGTCCCCGTAGTAGCCGTGCCTACCACAGCGGGAACGGGCTCGGAAGTGACCCCATGGGCTGCCGTTTGGGATACGCAAAGCAAGAAGAAGTGGTCCGTGCAAGGCCGCAGCCTATGGCCGGAAAGAGCGATCCTTGACCCTTCGTTGAGTGCCTCCTGTCCACGGGAGGTGACTCGAAATAGCGCCTTGGACGCCCTCAGCCACTCCTTCGAAGCCATATGGAACGTCAACCACAACCCGGTCTCGGACGTCTTGGCCGTTGCGGCCGCGAAAGGAGTGTTGCGACATTTGCCCACGGTCATTGCCCAAGATCCCCGTGATGGCGGCGACGATGAGAAGGCCCTCCTTCTGGCCAGGACCGGGCTAAGCGTCGCCTCCCTACGGGCAGGTTTGGCATTCAGCAACACTGAAACAGCCCTTGCCCACGCAATTTCCTACCGGATCACCATTGAACAAGGCGTCAAGCACGGGGCTGCGTGTTCTTTCTCCCTTCCCCGTGTGCTGCGTCTCGCCCTCGAACAAGCGGATCCCACCCGCGATGCCCTCTTCCAGGAAATTTTCTCGGATTTTATGACAGCAGACAAACTGGCCGGACGAAGGCCTCGAGAGCCATACGAATATTTGGAACATTTTTTGAACGAGGATGCCGGCGTGTCTACAGCCTTGGAGGACTATGGCATATCTGGAGAGGTAGAGTTCCAAGAGCGGATCCGGCAGGCCTTATGGCATCGTCGTGGTAGAAATTTCTTACTCGCAGCACACTTGAAAAGATGAGGGCCTGGGATTGACCAGACTGTCCTCACGGTGCCACCGAGAAACGAGGGCTGGATGGATGGAAGCTCACGGGGGGGGAGCACCTTGTACAGGGAGGAAACAACACGAAGGCGTGAAAGGAAGGCAAGCATGGTGAAGGAGGAGGAAGGGGAAGAAGGCGGGCGTGGGAAACGACTGTATAATTGGAAGGGCCTGCGTCAGGAATGGAGGATTTCTCAGGTGTGAATGTGCTGTTGCGGCCGCAAGCACCCGAGGCCCAGGCGTAGTCAACCTAGTGTCCGACCCAAAAAGAAAACGCACAAGAAAGAATGATTGGGTGGACGCAAAATTGGGAAAAAAAAAATCGCACAAAGCAAAACCCTCCTTCACCCCAATATGTTTATTCTAACGCATGCCCCAGTCCCTCTCTTTAGTCGCTCACGTTCGCCAGGCTACCCAGATCCTTTCTATGGTTACATCTTGGAACAACACTTCGCCCCGTGGAAAGCCCCACCTCTCTCTCGCCCGCCGCACCCTAGCCACGTGTACGTCCAGCCAGTCGGTGATCCTCCATGGCCAACCGCCCCGCCTCCCCCCCCTTGCCAAGCCCGCAAATCTCGACGAGGCCTGGGAAGGCCAGCGCCTCAATCCAGCTCCAGAGTCACCGACGCCCGTTCCGCCCACGCGTAATCCTCGGCCAGGCGGCGACAGGCGGCGGCATGGGGTACCAAGGGGACGCGGAAGACGCCCAGGAAGCCACATCGGAGTTTGACCACCGCCACGTACTCGACCTCGGGGTCGTAGGCCGCCAAAGCCGCTTGCAAGGGGGTCCGCGCCACGGTGTATTCGAAATCATCCTCCAGCACCACGCTGACAAACTCTCCCCACGTCAAGTAGTGGAGGAGGACGTGGCGTTGGACCGGATGCCCCAGGCGGTTGATGGGCCGCGAGAGGAAGAGCTCGCCGGCCGTGGCGGTGGATTGGAGGAAGCCGAAGCCCCGACCTTGCCTGTCGTAGTGCGCGAGCGTGTACGGCCCTAGGTGTAATCGAAGCTTGCAAAGGAGTTTGCTGGCCACGTCCTTTTTGTCCAAAGTGGAAAAGGAGGGAGAAAGGACTGGCCGGGGGGAGACTGCGGCTTCGGATGCGGCTGAGGAAGCCGTCAAAGTGCTGCCATGCTTTTCGTCTGTACGCGTGGATTTCAACGATCCACTCTCGTTTGCACTCTCAACATCGGGAAATTCTGCAGTTTGTAGGGAAGGTGCCTCGACTTCTGTCGGGATTTGCGCTTTGCTGGCATTCGTTTTATTCCCCCCGGCGGTTGGAAGGGGTTCATCCGCCTCTCTTGACGAGGCTTTCATAGCCATCAATGTCTTCCATTGCGCGCATTCGTGTTTATGCCCTTGCTTCCAGTCCAATACTTGGTGCGCTCGTCCACAATAGCGTGCTACCTTACATTGTGCGCACAAAGACAGGCGAATGGAAGCGCGATCCTCGATTTGAGTACACGCTGGCAAATGACATTTTTGCAAAGTTGACCCCTCTTCGTCCGTTTCTGATGGTGGGGCGTACTGCAAATCTGCATCAAAGAGGATAGAAATGCCTGCTTTATTAGGAAGTGCGGCCTGTCTAGAATCAACAGGACTGGAATTTGTGGAAGATGGGCTTTCATTGCCGCTGCTGCTGCTTGTGCTGTTGGTTTTGCCCTTCGAGTACGACGTCAGCTCTGCAGTCAGTTGGAGACCCCGCGCCAATTCTGCTTCAAGCGATGAAGATGAGCATGATGGCATCCCTTTGGTGTCAGCAGATTGCGGAGATGTAGCCATAATATAGGCTGTGTATATAGTAAGGTCAATCGTTATGTGGTCAAAACCCGTGACTTTCACTACACCAAGTGGTGATTATTTGGCACGGAAACGTCTAGGAGAGTTATGCCGTCAGGCTTCACAAGTGTTTCCTATGAAACTATCGTCAAAACCTTAAAAGAGCAGCCATGCCCTCTACCTTTTTATGTGAAGAGATTGCCCGACGCGTTGCCAGTAAGCGAGTAAGGAAAACGTACTTCCCAGGGATGGGGAGGTTAACCTCTTAGAACAAGCTTAATGCTTCAGGATGTTTTCTACCCAATGCAACGGGTACACAATATTTCCGACTCACGCGTCGCGGTTTTCAACGTGGCATTTTGTCAGGGCGCTCGCCTCTTTGAGGATCCAAAGGTTCATTTCCAGCCCTGGGATGGAGACTCAATACTGTCTTCAAAGTCGTGTCGGCCGAGGAGACCAAAAGCCCGAGTATGGCAGTATTTCCACGAATAAAATTTCTTCCATCCTTGAAAAAGGAAATGAAAATGAAGAAATGAATGCGGGGGTTCCATCTTCAGCAGGTGAAGCCGTGGCAACCTCTGTTGTAGAGCATAAGACAGGTTCATCTTCGTCATCGGATGCCTCGGGAGGACAATTTTTTTTCTGGGTCCCCGGGTGGGCGTATCTCGTTCTCTTCGTCCTTCTTTACTCAGCCAACAATGCCGTTCTCTCAGGATTGATGGCAAGAGGGTGAGTCAGAAGCGTCTTGTCGAATCATGCACGCGTTTTGCAGCAATGCAATGTTCTCCTCTTGGCTTCCTTCTCCGAATGAAATCACCTCTTGGCCCGTCTCACTCTCTCCTTCCCTCATCACTTCCCCCAGGTACCCCTTCACCATTTGCAACATCATGTGCATCGGCAACGTCGTGGGTGTCCTCACCCTCTTCCCTGTGTTCCACCGTCAACTGCGCCTGGCCCATCTCAAGCGTGTCACTCCTCTGCAATGGGGCTGGATGCTCTTGGGCTGCCTCCTTTCCAATGTCTTGGGCTCCGTTGCTTACTTGCAAGGCCTACGACTGACCAGCGTGCCCGCCAGGGCCATGACCGGCAGGTTGGAGAGCGTGGATTTCCTCGCAGCTTCGGCCTGCTTTCTAGGGGACAGGTACAGCGCCTGGGTCCAGGCCAATGCCTTGCTCACGGTACTGGGCGTAGTGGCCGCGGTCCTGTACCGCGTCTACGTCCAGCACCACCCCTGGGAAGGCATGGTCGGGTACTCTTTCCTGGTGCTGGGTGGGTGGGGCTACACGCTCTCCCTGATCATTACCAAGAAGTACTTGGTTCAACTTCCCGTCGGGCTCCTCTCCCTCTTCAAGCTCGCAATTGGCACCCTCCTTTTTCATCTCCTCTCTGTCTGGCAGCACGGAGCCATGGATGTGCCCAGCCTCCTGCCCTTCCCATCTCTCTACCCTTCCTCTCTCCTACGGACCATGTTATGGTATGCCCCTCTCTTCGTCACCTCCACACAGGTCCTGTGGCTTCGCGCCGTAAAATTTTGCTCGCCTTCGGTCCTTTCCATCGGCATGAATGCGAATTTCGTCGTGACTGTGCTGATGGGGGGTCTGATTTTGGGCACATGGCCGACGACGGGGGAGTTGGTGGGCGGGGCAGTGATTGTGGGGAGCATCGTAAGCGGTATTACGGAGACAGTGGTTGAAAAGAGAGGCGAAAGTGTCGTAGAGGACACGAGGGAGGTGGCGGAAGAAGAGGGAAGGTATGAATGCGGGCGCGAAACGACGAAAGAAAGCATAAGACCGCGATTGTCCTATGGCGAGGAGGATGCGGAGGAGACTGCGATGTTGCATGGCGGAAGTGCTTGCCAGGATACAAGAAAAAATGAGAAAGTCTCATTATGGAACACTGTACGGCAGTGAAAGTGAGGTATCTGAACGGTATGAGTTATTTGTATTCAAGAGCATTTGTACATATTTGATAAAATACTATGGGAGCTTAAAGTGATGTTTACATGCCGTAAAGCACAAGTAAATGGTACGCAACTAACAATTTTGATGTCTGTAGAGGACATGCATCACCAAGTCTCCCGCTCTTTTTGGTCGAACAAGAACAATTTTTTTTCCTGCTCACTGTTTTTGTGCAAGGCTTGAGGTTTGATAGGTGGGGGGCTCCCGCGGCTGCAAACTTTCAATTCTTAGGCGTCTAATATATGGAAAGAGATCATGACACAACTACGTTGCGAAATCAAAGCGTACAAAGATCCTCAGGAAGCCTCATACATTGCTGTACGCGTTACTTTTTTTCGCGTAGGGGTTGGGGAGGGTATTTTTCTTGCAGCTTTGCAGTCTGCCGCGCTCCGTGTGCGTCAAACATCAACAAACGTGTGGTTCCCACCCATGCCCTCTTTTGCACATATCCCTCTGCCTCACCCTAGCTGCCACGCGCAACACGACACAGAATGAAAAGGCAGTCTTTGATTGCAGTGATTGCAGTCGCCTCTACAGGTGAGTGTCTTGTGCGAATATTCTTTACAGATGCGGCGGCGGCCCAGGAGGATCAAAAGATGACTACAACGGCAGCGGCTTCACTTACAATTTGTCTTCCAACCTGGTTACCCATCCGCCTGTTTTTTCTTCGCATTACAGCATCAGCATTTGTTGCGCCTGGATACCACGCTGCACGCCTTGCCGCCGCTGCCGCCATCACAAGGACAAGCAGCAAGTACCGTTCTATGTCGTCGTCACCCTCTTCCGCAAACCGCGGTACAACTAGCACAAACGCTCAGAGCAACGGGCACGCACGCGGCCCCAGTATGCTCTTTGAACGACCCAAGGTGGCTAATGATGTCACAGAACTGATTGGCAACACGCCATTGGTGCGTCTCAACCGCGTGACGGTGGGGTGTCAAGCCGAGGTGTTGGCCAAACTGGAGTCTATGGAGCCGTGCAATTCGGTGAAAGATCGAATTGCGTACAGGTGCGTGGATGCAAGCGGGTAGAGAAAGGAATCAAAGATGAAGGCCCAAGCATGCCGATGTGTAGGAAGAGGCAGGAAGACTTTCGTGGGGCGAGATACTCTCCCCATTCGCGTCGTCCCAGTGCACAGGTGATCTTCTGCCTGCTCAGTCGTTCACAGCATAGGCAAGAGAGCGAGTTGCGCGATGAATCTAAGCGTGTACAATTTATCTCCAGGGTAGCGACTGAGATATTGCTCACGACATCGCATCTAACGCCTCACGTCTTTCACCCACTGTCCAGCATGATTACGGAGGCCGAAAACCGGGGGGAAATCGCCCCGGGGAAGACGGTGCTGGTGGAGCCCACGTCGGGGAACACGGGCATTGGACTGGCGATGGTGGCAGCTGCGAAGGGGTACGAATTGATCCTGACCATGCCGGAGAGCATGTCCATGGAACGTCGTGTGCTCTTGAAGGCGTTTGGGGCGAACTTGGTGT
>Ga0102934_1000476_pt1 | contig 26880 bp, 23 predicted proteins | sample SalPonR2_A_D1_MG_FD_78175 | JGI IMG/M metagenome (GOLD analysis project Ga0102934, IMG submission 78175) | Salt pond soil microbial communities from South San Francisco under conditions of wetland restoration - Salt Pond MetaG R2_A_D1_MG | ecosystem: Environmental > Aquatic > Marine > Intertidal... | reverse complement strand
TTTCTATATCACCGGCAGAAAGGATAACATCCTCAAGGTGAGCGGCCACAGGGTTAATCCCACAGACATTGAAGACTGCCTCATGCAGACCCGGCAGCTGGTTGAAACAGCCGTCATCGGCGTGCCTGATGATCTTGCCGGCCACCGCCTGGTGGCGCTTTGCGTGCCCCTGGAAAATGAATTGAGCGAGTCTGTCTTGCAAAAGCACTGCCATCAACGCCTGCCCAAACACCAAATACCCGCTGAGTTTGTTTTTCTTAAAGCCCTGCCCAAAAGCGGGTCCGGAAAGATCGATACGCAGCAATGCGTGATAGTCTACGATAAATTTTCGCATTAGGATAAAATGAGGTGTGATATGAACTTGGATAAATACCGTATATTAACTTTAACATTTTGTTTTTTATTTTTTTTATCGTGTAGTAAGGGAGATCATATGAAGTTAAGCCACTCCTACCAGGAAACTATAAGCTCGGTATCCGAGACTGAATGGAATGCACTCTCAAATAAAAAAATTTATTTCGGCCATCAATCCGTCGGCTTTAATATTATTGATGGGGTAAAGGATATAATGACAGAAAACAAGCAAGTTGATCTAAATATAGAAGAAACCAACGATCCCAATGAATTTTCCGTTCCGATTTTTGCCCATTCAAGGGTTGGGCAAAATACAGAACCCTCATCCAAAATAGAGGCCTTTGAGCAAACAATCAGACAAGGTGTTGGTAAAAAAGCAGATATTGCATTTTTCAAGTTTTGTTATGTTGATATCACAGAGAAAACCAATATTCAGAAACTTTTTGAGTCTTATACACAAACAATGGATAGACTTCAAAGACAGTTTCCAGGGACAGTTTTTTTGTATGCCACCGTTCCGCTTAGGACGGTCAATACGACGTGGAAAACATGGCTAAAAAAAAGAGTTGGGAAGGACTATATCTGGGAGTATGCTGATAATATAAAAAGAAATGAGTTCAACGCAATGATTAGAAAAGAATACGAACATACGGGTAAAGTATTTGACATTGCGCAAGCCGAATCGACGTATACGGATGGAAAAAGGAAAGAATTTAGTTTTAAAGGTACTGATTATGCATCCCTTGTTCCGGCATACACAAACGACGGGGGGCATTTGAATGAACTGGGTAGGCGACAGGTAGCCGCTCAACTTCTCTCCCTAATGATTGAAGTCAAGCAACCTAAAAACATTTAACTTTTTGAAAAATAAAAGAATTGCTATCCATAAGTACAAATAAATCAAATTTTGTTAATCCAATTCGCCTGACACTAGTTTCAGTTTTACTGGCTAGCTTTATAATTACCTATTTCCCGGTGATGGCGGATTTGGTAAGAGTCTGGTGGAGTCTGGAGGATTATTCCCACGGGTTTTTTATCCCTCCACTTTTCTTTTATCTTATATGGCTGAAAAGAGAAAAAATTCTTCATAAGCATGAAATCCTGCCATCCGGTTTTGGCCTTATTATTGTAATAGTCTCATTGCTTGCCTATATCTTCGCCCATTTTGCTGAAATTCGAACTTTAGCATCGCTTTCAATGGTTGCTTGTCTCATAGGAACCATTTTTTATTTACTAGGCCCTCAAATTGTAAAAGAACTTATTTTTCCCTTTTTTTTATTGCTTTTTATGATTCCGGTTCCCGCTCAAATATATGCCAAGCTGACCATTTCTTTGCAGCTTATTGTTTCAAAAATCAGTGCGTTAGTAATTGAAACGGTTGGGATGCCGGTTTACCGGACGGGCAATATTCTTGAGACCCCGGGGCTTTCCCTGCAAGTTGTAGAAGCATGCAGCGGCATGCGGTCAATAATAACGCTTCTACTGCTCAGCGCCCTGTTTGCATTCTTCAGTCTTCAATCACATGTCGGTAAACTTGTTTTATTTTTGTCAGGAATACCGCTTGCCATTCTTATCAACATTTTTCGAGTAGTTGGTATATTTATGATCTGGCAGTTTTTCGCGTATGACCTAACCCGTGGTATGCCGCACAAAGTGTTTGGCCTTGCCCTTTTCGGCGTTGCTTTAGCCTGCCTCTTTGTGCTGCAAAAAGGGATTGTGTTTTGGGAAAAAAGAGCGTTATCCAAATAGTGCTGCTGATTGGGATGTTTGGTGTTACGAGCGTTATCATTCACCTCAAAGCAAGTATGTTATCGTCTTCCGGAATGGATTTGGATAAAATAGATTTCCAGATCGACGGCGGGTGGACATTAAACGCAGAAGCCTCTTTTAATTCGATAATAACCCAAGCACTTGCGCTTGATGACTATGTGAATCTGATTTATTCAAAAAACGGTCGCAATATTACCCTTTATGTAGGTTATTATGGCTCCCTGACCAAAGTAGGGGCGGCTCACTCCCCGTTAGTTTGCGTTCCCGGACAAGGGTGGGCGATCATAAACACTGATAGTGTCATTTTTTCCGTCGGGGATAAAAAGATTGATGCACATGCCATCCAGGCGGAAAAGAATGGCCAAAAAAGACTGATTGTGTATTGGTATCAAGTATACGACAAAACGTTTTCTGGAACATTAAAGCAAAAGCTGTACGGCTTCTTTGCAAAGACCTTCTATGGAAATGAAAAAAATGCCTTTGTCCAGATCACGTCGGCGATAAACACTGATGCTGAGGAAAATACATTTGAACTGACGCGGGATTTCTTGAACCATTTTTATCCAAGGTTTTTTTTGTTTATGACCTCCTGATGACTTGTTCGCAACACATCTAAATTATACGTTTAATATCACGACGGCAATGAAACATCGCCATCAGCTGCTCCATCCCACGCCTTTCTTAGAATAACGACCAGTTTTTTGTGCGATAGGCCGCTGCGGTTGCTGGAAAAATCTGTCATGACGCTTTTTTTTATCATCTTATTTTGGCTCACGTTGCTTCTATGTCTGGCCACTTATGCGATTTATCCGCTTGTGGTTTGGCTGATCGGCGTTATCAAGCCGCTGCATATTGAAAAGAAATCGTTTACACCGTTTGTTTCGGTGATTATTCCAGCTTATAACGAAGCCAGACATATTGCCAAAAAGATAGAAAACACATTGGCTATAGATTATCCGAAAGATAAAATGGAGATTCTTGTGGGGTCGGATGGGTCAACCGATGATATTTCATCAATTATGGAAAGATATATCAGCGATGCGGTTTTTTTCTTTCCCTTTGCGGAAAACAGGGGCAAGACAGCCGTTCAGAACGACCTGGTCACGAATGCCAAAGGGGACATTCTTGTTTTTACAGACGCCGCATCATTTATTTCGACTGAAGCTGTCACAGCCCTGGTAAGTAATTTCAATGACCCAAGGGTTGGATGTGTTGCCGGCCGTATGCATTTTCTGGGAACGAAAAAAAACCTGACTACGCAAAGTCAGGGTCTTTATTGGCGGTACGAATCAAAAATCAGGGAATTGGAGTCTCGTTTGGGGTCGCTGATTGGGGTTGATGGCCCTTTATATGCAGTACGGGCAGACGATTATGTCCCGCTGGGTCATGATATGATCAGCGATCTGCTCACGCCTTTGCTGATTATCGCCCAGGACAAAAAAGCCGTGCTCGAATACCACGCTTTGGTTGAGGAGGAACCGACGGAAAAGACGACGCAGGAATTCAACACCCGTCGCCGTATTGTTCTGAGGGGTCTGATCGGTCTATTTAATCACAAAGAATTGCTGAACTCACTTAAGCACCCTATGCTTTCCGGGCAGATATTTTTTCATAAAATCCTGCGATGGTTTGTCGGGCCATTGGTGGCATTAAATTTTTTGGCCTGTATTGTCATCCCATCGAGCAGCTTTTTCGCAGGTATGCGGTTGATGTATGCCGTTTTTTTTCTGCTGGCCGGTGCGGGCTGGTTGGCCTGGAAAAAGGGCATGAAAGTCCGTTTACTTGTCATTCCCTACTATTTTCTACTAGTTAACGCTGCAGCAACAGCTGGAATCCTGGATTTCATCAGAAATAAGCGGGTTGTCAGCTGGAAACCGGTGCGAGAGTAATTCGTTTTTATTGTAATCAAGGAGAAGCATGATCAGGCTGGTAAAACTGCTGAAGTGGGATCTACAGTCAAAGGATTACAGGTTTAATTATATTTTGTTTTTGCTCCGCAATTTACCGGGAGGTTTCGGTATGGCGGTTCGAAGCCGGTTCTTAAGCAAGTACATAGGCGCTTCAGGGCAGAATCTGACCATACATGAAGGTGTTCGGATTCGTAATGTTCATCGTTTAATTTGTGGAGATCATGTGACGATAGGTGTCGACAATTTCCTTCAGGCCGCCGGTTGGATTAAGATCGGTAACGATGTCCTGCTGGGGCCGGACGTAAAAATATGGTCCAGCAACCATGTTTTTGATGACCCCTATACCCCTGTTTCGCAGCAGGGGTATGAGGAAAAACAGGTCCTCATCGGGAACAATGTCTGGATCGGTGCCAATTGCTTTATTATGCCTGGGGCGCAGATCGGTGACGGATGTATTGTCTCGGCCGGATCAGTGGTCGGGGCAAAAAATATTCCGCCTTACACGGTCTTGGCGGGAAACCCGGCACGGAAAGTCGGCAGCAGGATTAAGGAATGATGAGGTTCTTCTTTCTGAAGCATAATCCCGTGGTTGTGGGCATCTACAATGCCCTGTTAAGCTACCGCTGCAAAAGCGTAAAGAGATTTTTTTTCGTCGCCACAACAGGAAGAAGTGGATCGGAGAGCCTGAGCGAGGCTTTCAAGATTGTCCCGGGAGCTGTATCCCTACATGAACCCTATCCCGTGATGTACAACGACTATGCGGCTGAAATGGACCGTGACAAATATTTTGAAAGAATATTCTGGAAAGTCAAAAGAATTAATATAAAACGGGCTGCTGCGGGGCACGCCTATTATCTTGAAACAAACCATCAGTTTGTAAAAAATTTTATTGCTTCGGCCATGGCATGTTTTCAAGAAAAAATAGGGGTCATTCATCTGGTAAGGGACCCCGTTAAAGTCGCGGCTTCATTTTTCGCCGTGGGGTCGATCCCGGGGAAAACACCCCAAGGCAAGCTGTACCTGCTTAATCCGACGGATGAGACGAATACAATCCAGATTTCCGATTTGCTTTTTTCTCGTCAGGATTTTGCGCATGATTACTTCAAATGCCTCTGGTATTGGTACGAAACTGAGGCGCGTATTAAACAACTCAAACAACAATATGCATCAGTTCCATGGATCCGGCTTGAAACGGAAGCTTTGAACAGCGTAGACAAAATGAAAAATTTTTTCTGTCAGTTGAATGTCGATGTGGATCACGATCAGCTGAAATCTCTTGTGGGGATACGGCGCAATACAAAAGGGCGCAATAAAACACAGGTGATTGGGCAGGCGGAATGCGATGCCATGCATGAGAAGTTGAAAAAAGAAATGGAAAAACGTTATGGGCCTGAGTTTTGGCGCTGATATCCGAAAATCGATAAAATGGAACGGCGGTGCCGCCATGAATCCCCATGCGACAGTCATTCCAGGCGAGAAAAAACGGACTTGGGTTGTAACAACATTGCCCTATCCATCGTAAAAATTAGGGAGTAAATTTGACAAGGGAATAAATATGCCCGGCATATTCGGTTACCAATTTAAAAAAAGGGAGATGCGGGATCGTGCTGAAGGTCTGATCCATAAAATGGCCGACATGCTGAAACACGGGGGAAAATATGCTTCTGCCCTGTTTTTTACAGAAGAGGCGGGGATGGGGATTGTAGACTTGGTTTCGGACGAAGACATGGGCGTTTACCGGGACGAAAAGACGGGTATCGCCTGCTGTATATTTGGGGATATCTTCCGATATGTGAATGAGCATGGCGAGCAAGCGGCCTTTGGCGAGAAGGGCAAAGCCGGAAGAGCAAAGCTTGTGGCTTTATATAGACAGCATGGTAGGCGACTGCCTGAGCGATTAATCGGGGATTTTAATATCGCCGTTCACGATGTTCCGAAAAAACGGCTTCTTCTTTTTAACGATCGTTTTGGATTTCGACATCTCTATGTCTACGAAGACAACGACATCGTGATGTTTGCCCCGGAGATAAAGGCATTTTTGAACTACTCGGGCTTTTCTAAGCAACTGGACCCGCAGGGCGTTGCGGATTTCTTCAATTATTTTTATCAGCTGGGCGACCGGACCATGTTTGCAAACGTAAAGATGCTGCCGGCCGCCGCGTGTCTATGCCTGGATGGCAGCCAAGCCGATTGTACTCTCTACTGGCATGCCCGATATACCGGTGAGCGGAAAAAAGAGGATGTGGTCGAAAGTGTGGAGACGGGGTATCGACTGTTCCAACAATCCATGGAAGAAAGAGTGGCTGGAAAATCAAAGCTTCTTGTTCCCCTTTCGGGCGGCCTTGATTCAAGATTAATATTGGCAACGGCCAAAGATATGAATTGCAATATTCAGCCGGTGACGTTTGGTGAAAAAAGGTCACTTGATTACCGGATCGCCGATACGATTTGCCGGGTATTGGGTTTACAGAATCATCACCGTGTGGCAATTCAATCGAACTGGGTGCCTGATTTCAGCGAAGAGATGATTTGGTTGTCAGAGGGAGCTTATGCGACACTTGCCACAACGAGAATATGCGGTTTTGCAAAAGTCATGGGAAGCCATTATGATGGCCTCTTAAACGGCATATTCGGCGGGCATCTCTCTTTCGGGTCGCCTTATTTTACCCAACAGGACGTGAACGACAAGGCCCTTGCCATGGGTGATGTATCCGGAATTATCAAGGAACTGGAAGGATGGCGATACGACATGTATTTGGCCGGGATTGCGTCCGCGAAGTTAAACGATATGGTCCACGCGTACAAAGAAAAAAGCGTCAAGGAGGAATGGGATAAATCCGAACTCGCGAGCAGTCAACCGGCGTTCAGAAAAGACCAGGTGTTTCTTTCGAATCGAATTCGACGAGGCATGAATTCTCTGGATTTGAACCGGTTTTACTATAAAAGCCTGCTGCCTTTTGCCTGTTATGACCTTTATGAGTTTTATCTGACATTGAGCCCGGAACTGCTTCTGGATCACTTTTTGTACAAATCGATATTTAAAGCAAAATTTCCCCGCCTTGCGGAAGTCCCCTGGCAGCGCACCGGCGTCAACCTTTACACTGAACCGTCCGGTTATCTGAAAAGGAAAAAAATGTTTCAGCAGAAATTTGATTGGTATTTAACGCGTTTAACAAAGGGGAAATTTGAGGGCCTCAATCGGTCAAATTATATGTACTATGACCGAGATTACCGGAAGAACAGTAAAGTTCAACGGTGGGTGGAAGCGTTGTTGCTAAGCGATCGATCCCTGGAGAGGGGATACTTCCATCGGGAGGGGGTCCGGAATCTCCTGCGAATGGAAAAAAGAGGCTACATGTTGTTTCATGAAATAGGCAAGCTGGTATGCTTTGAGCTTTGGGCAAGGTTCATGCTGGACGGGGAAAAGCCGACCTCGTGGTTTTTGACCGGCAAGCCACCGAGTTAAAGAGAAAAACAAGATGAATCGGAAAAAGGTTGTTGGCATTCTTGGCGGCATGGGGCCCGAGGCCACGGCACATCTTTTTAAGCGGATCATTGAATTAACAAATGCAGATGTTGATCAGGATCACATAGAGATATTCCTACACAACAACACCAACATTCCAGATCGAACCGAAGCGATTATTCACGGAGGGGCGAGCCCCGTGCCAGAGATGATAAGAAGCGGGAAGATGCTTGAAGCGGCCGGTGCGGATTTTATCCTCGTCCCCTGCATGACGGCTTATTACTTTGTGGATTTGGTGCAGAACGCCATTGGGGTGCCTATTTTAAACGCCATTGACATAACAACCGAAGTTATCGCCAAAACTGACCTGAACATCTCGCGTGTGGGTATTCTTGCCACGACCGGAACGATTCAGAGTAATCTGTTTCAGTCCCGCCTCGCGGCCAGAAACATGGTCCCTGTGGTGCTTGAGAAAAAATTTCAAAAGGAATGGGTCATGGCGGCAATATACGGGACCCACGGAATCAAGGCCGGTTATAAAGACGGGACGGTCAAGGAAACACTTGTTGCTGCCGGGAACCGGCTGGTGGAAAAAGGAGCCCAGTGCATTATTGGCGGATGCACGGAGATTCCGCTGGCGGTTCAACAAGCTGATTTCTCAGTACTTTTCATGGATCCGATGGAGGCTCTCAGCAAAGCGGCCGTGAAGGCCTGCATGCATTGTAGCAAAGCAGATGATGAGTAAAATCGGGGGTGAATCCAGGCTCCTTGCGAAGCATTCCGTGATTTACGGGCTCGGGAATTTCCTGAACCGCGCTGCAGCATTCCTGCTGTTGCCAATTTATACACGGTTTCTTACGCCAACCGAGTATGGCATAAAAGAACTCGTGGGCTTAAGCACGGAAGTCGCCGCGGTTGCTATTTCCAGCAGCTTTGTCTCTGCAATCTATCGTTTTTATTTTGAATACGAGTCGAAGAAAGATCGCAATGAAGTTCTAAGCACAGCTATTATCGCCGTCGGATTGATTGGCCTTGCGGGGGTCGGTATATTGTCGCTAATGACAAAAACCATGGCCAGTTATATTTTGGATTCTCCCAACCTGTATTATTATTTTATCCTTTCATTTTGCTCCCTCTGGTTTCAGTCGCTGAACGAGATCGGCAACGGTTATCTAAGACTTGAAAAGAAGTCATTGAAATATATTATGTTTTCAACCGGAAAACTCGTGTTGATGATCATGCTTAATATTTATTTTGTGGCAATCCTAAGGATTGGCATTTTGGGTGTATTCATCAGCACACTTCTCGCCTCGGCGTGCCTTTCATTGGTGCTTATCGTGCCGATCATATTTCGAATCGGCTTTTCTGTTTCACTGAATAAACTAAAAGAAATGGTGCGTTTCGGCCTCCCCCTTATTCCCTCCCAATTAGGGGGGCTTGTGGTTCGTCTTTCGGACCGGTTTTTTATCAAGGGGTTTTGCTCCATTGGTGATGCCGGCATATACTCTTTGAGCTATCGGTTTGGCACCCTTCCCAGTCATTTTATATCCGCACCGTTTAACCAGATATGGCTGCCGAGGCGATTTGAAATCTACAAAGAGGAGGGATCGGAAGAGCTTTTCGGGCGTATTTTTACCTATTTTCTCGCCTTTTTGATTTTTGCGGGCCTTGCCGTGTCTGTTTTAACCAAGGAGGTCATCCAGATTATGGCGGATAAGTCCTTCTGGAGCGCCTGGCAGATCGTCCCTATCATTGTTCTGGCGGACGTAATCTTTTCGCTACACTACCATCTGAACATGGGGATTCTGATAGAGAAAAAGACAAAGTATCTCGCCTTCATTAATGTCTCCAACGGCATACTGGTCCTTTTGCTAAATTTTATTCTGATCAGGCAGTACGGTGTTTACGGCGCTGCAATCGTTACGCTGATTGCTTATGTGTACAAGGTGGGGCTCACATATTACTTCAGCAGTCGGTATTATAAAATCCATTTTGAATTCTTTCGGATCGCCAAACTAATTCTTTGCGCTGCCCTGCTTTATGGCGTCTGCACGATGGTAGCCATCGAGTCGGTGTATCTCAGTTTTGTGTTAAAGTTCGGCATCATCTGTTTATTTCCCGGCCTGCTGCTTATCGCCGGATTTTTTTCTGCAGGGGAAAAAAGAAAGGCGATCCAGATGATGGGGAAACTGGTTCCCGGGATTTGATCGTGTTTTTACTGCTGCTTCTATATTCTGTGATTTATTTTTGCAGAACCGGCGAATACGTCCCTTTCATCGGCCAAGTGCATTTTCTCGCCACGATCCGGCACGAAGCGCTTGTAGCCCTGTTGTTGTTCGGTGTGATCATCCTGAGCACGGAAGGTCGGCGCAATCTCGGCGAAGCTTTTCAAAACGGCGCCTGGAAAGCTCACGTGGTCTTTCTTGGCCTGACCTTTTTGTCAATTCCATTTGCCGCATGGCCGGGGAATGCCTTTTCCTGGTTTGTTGACTTTTTCAAGCTGTTTCTTTTTTGTGTCATGATTGTGGCGTGCATTCGGGATGAGAATGAATTCAACAAATACATCCTCGTTTACATCGTGTGCATGATATACATTGCTTACGGCCCCGTTCAAAACTACCTGGCAGGGACTTTCATGTACGATTATGCGACGAATACCCACCGCATTGCAAGCCCGATCAATTTTTACAAAAATCCCAATGTCCTGGCCGCAACGCTGTTGCAATGCGTACCGTTTATCTACTACCGGATTGTCCACACCGGTCTTTTTCAAAAAAAACTGGTGAACGGGATATGGATCGCGGTCATTGCCATGATGCTTTTCGTTATCATCATTACAGGGTCGCGGGGGGGCTTTCTCGTTCTGGCCGGTTTGGCCTTTATCATCTGTTACCGGAGTTCGTACCGGAAGGCCGCCTTGGTCTGTGGTCTTGTTTTGGCTGTAATTGGTTGGTTTGTCATGGGCGAGGAGTATCAACAACGATACATGACCATAACAGAGATGGGGGAAAGCGACAAGCCCGCAATGGATCGGATCTTGGGGTTGAAGCACGGATTTCAGATGATGCTGTCTCGTCCTGTCCTGGGCGTCGGGATCGGATGTTACCACCATGCCCGTTGGAACATGTTTGAATATCCCCTATGGGCCCATAGCCTCCCCGGGCAGCTCATGGGCGAACTGGGATTGCTCGGCACTGTCACTTTTGTAGTGTTTATCTTTCAATTTTTCAAGAATACCCGGCAGACAAGGCGAAATCTCGCAGAAAACGGAATGCAAAGCAGCATGCTGGCCTATCACGCCTTGGCCCTGGAAGCCTCCATGTTTGCGCAGATTGTCAACGGAATTGGCCAGCACAGCCTTTATCTGTTCGGTTTTTATGTTATGAGCGCTCTCTCTGTGGTATTGCTCCGCATAACCAAGTATAAGGTCAAGGCGCTTACCATCGAAGATGAAAAATGAAAAAAATTCTTATCATTGCATATTATTTCCCGCCGATCCACGCCAGCGGGGTATACCGGCCGCTGAAGTTCGCAAAATACCTGCGCGGCTTCGGGTGGGAACCGCTTATTTTGACAATAGATGCCGTCTGCGGCCATGGCAAAGACCCCGGGCTGCTGCGGGATCTACCAGCTGATCTAAAGATTGAGCGCACGTCACAATGGGATTTTTACCGACTAGTCGAACTGATTAAGAAGTTGGAAAGGCGTGTAAACAAAGAAAATCAACCCCCCGAATCAAAAGCGTTCACGGCAGCCAGCGCGGAAAAGGCAGCCCCGGGAAAATTATCCAAAAGTGCGCTATCCCGGCTAAAAAGTCAGTTGCCTGTTTTTATTCGGGATCTGTTTTTTGTACCGGATGATTCCATTCCCTGGCTGCCCGTGGCAGTGAAGGCCGCGACAAAAATTATCAGGCAAGAAAAAGTCGATGTTGTGATGACCACCTCACCGCCGCAAAGCGCTCATTTGGTGGGCTTGCTGACAAAGATGATGACAGGCACTCCTTGGGTCGTGGACTTCAGGGATCTGTGGATGGACACTTTTGACTTTTATGACAAGGCTTTCGGAAAGTGGCGAAAGCCACTCGAAGCCTGGATGGAGCGAAAGGTTATCGCGCAGGCGGATCGCATCATCAATATCTCTCATGGTGAATCGGAACATTTACAGGCGCAATACAGCACCCAGCCGGTCGGCAAATTCCATGTCATTCACAACGGGTATGACCGGCAGGATTTCAGCGACAAGCAAAAGCTATCCTGGAATATAAATGAAAAAACCCTGAATGAAAAAAAATTGATCGTTACCTATGTGGGCACCCTGTATCCCACTACCGGTGATGAATTCTTCGGGGTGCTGGATAGAATGTTCCGGGAGAGGCCTTGGTTGACCCGGGAATTTGAATTCCGATTTGTCGGACATATCGCACCGGAGTATCTGACGGTATTTGATACATCAGCTTTCAGGAAGTGCATCCGCATGTATGGTCTCCGCCCGCATGCGGGAGCATTGCGTGCCATGACCGAAAGCGATGTCCTGCTTCTTCTTCAGGGCGGTGGAAAGATGAATGCCGGAGAAATACCGGGTAAAGTTTTTGAATATATGGCCGCCAATCTTCCTGTTCTTGCTGTCGCTTGGCCCGGAGACGTTGCCGCCATTTTGCAGGAGAGCGGACTCGGATATGTGGTAGCGCCCAACGACGAGATGGGAATTGAAAACAGTCTTGTTGAATTGTTTGAATTGAAGAAATCCCGAAAGCAGTATGTTTATCCAAACAAGGAATATATCGAGGGGTTTGAACGGGAAAAATTGACCGGCAAACTTGCCGCAATGCTGGATGAGATGGTGGAGGCCTAAGAACACTTGAATCGTTTCGCAGATCAATCGCCGTTGACGGTTTCGCCCGTCTCTTCCGGTCAGTCAGAAAGAGGGGCTCTTCACGAGATTCTCCGAGACATTGTTGTCTGCCCCTATTGCGTGAAAGAAGACCTGGAATTTTTTCCAGTGGCTGGTACCGGCGGCGAAGAAGCAATTTTATACTGCTCCGTTTGCAATCGCTGGTATCCGGTGAGAAATTGCATTTTATGCATTTTGCCGGACCATCTGCGCCCGGAATCGGATGGGGCTTGGATAGAACGCCGTAAAGCGGCCCTTCCATCGCATATCAGGGACAGGCTTCAAAATGAAACAGGGAAAAGGCATGGAGGGGGGGATGCGGTTACTCGTGAAAAGCGGAAGGAAATGAGTGTCCGGGACGAACAGGCACGGGAGTATGAGAAGCTCAAAAAAGCGCACCGCATTGAGATCGAGCTGGCGGCGATACATAGGGAAATCGGTTCAATGAAGGACAGGGTTGTCTTTGATATCGGCTGTGGGGTCGGGAAGTTCGTCAAGCGGTATGCACCTGTATACAACTGGCTGGTGGGCATAGATTTTTCCTATGAATCTCTATTGTTGCTGAAGAGGGACATTGAAAAGAGAAAACCCGACAACATTGTCTTGATGCAAGCAGATGCCTGTTTTCTGCCGGTCCGGGATAATGTTGCGGACCTTGTGATCAGCTCACAGGTTTTTCAGCATCTGCCCGGCGATAGGCAGCGCAATGATTTTCTGGACGGCATATATCGAATTACAAAGGAAAACGGCAGTATCGCAATGACCGTTTACAATCACAGTTACGAAATCCGCCGGGCCATCGCCAACGGCACAAGCCCTGAGATTCGGGCTAAGGAGGGCCTCCACTCAAACGGGAAGATTTTTTATCATTGTTTTGACCACGATGAATTGACCGCCTTGCTTGAACCTCAATTCCAACTCAATGCTCTCTATGGCCTGATCAATCAGATACCCAAGGTAAGCTATAAAATGGAGGGATCGCGGTTTTATCTGGTTTTTGACCGCATTCTCCAACGGATACCCCTTTCGAAAAAATTCGGGCTGCTCCTGATGGCCAGTTTTAAAAAAAAGCATGAGGGAACCAATAGGTTGGAAAGCCCATCATGAACAAGGACCATTTTACACGAATCGTCATTATTCAAACCGGGACGGCCGAAGGCATGTTGCTTGCCAACGCTGTCTATTCTCTTCTCACCGCCTTGGGGCGGCACGCAACTATCTGTCTGCTGCGGGAATTTAACGGCGCCTCGGAAACGACGGATTTGTGCATCTGTACGAGCCTGCATGCAGCTTTAAAAATCCGGGAATCGTTTTTATTACCTATCCTCGTTTACGACGCTGATCTTTTCGGTCGCAGACGGGGGACAGAGTGGCGGAAGCTGGGAGCAAAGGTCAGGGGCTGCCATCGCTCTGCATTTAACCTTCAAGGCCGTGAGTTCCATCTTTTTAGGGCTGTTCCGGATCTAACGATACTGGAAAACGGTGTTGAATCCACAATCAATGAAACGTTTCTCTACTGCCTGCCCGTCTTTTTGTGTCTGGAATTCAAACAGGCGGATTGTTTTTACCGTCTTTGTCTCATGCTGGAACGGCAAATCGCCGGCCTTCTGAAACGAGAACGGTTTCTGTATGTTTCACCGTGGCCGAAAGGCAGTAACGCCGCAGTAGCATTTACCCTTGACGCAGACGGGGTTGCAGTGGGCGAGACGTCCGGCACATTGTCGAAAATTGTTGAACCGGGCCGGCGTGTTACCTATTTTGCCTGTGCGGCGCACCTGGAAAAGGGCATTAGCTGGCCGGACGGTGTGGAGGTCGCATGTCACGGCGATACGCACGATATTTTTGATGCCTCGAATAGCAGCAAAAAAAGACTCGGTGGGATGCTGGAACATTTCCGATCCGTCGGCCTTGATCCGTCAGGGTTTTCCCCGCCCTATCTGTTTTTTGATCGGAGTCGCGAGTCGCTGATGGAGGCGTTTGCGTATGTTCGAATAGGGCACATGGAAAAGCGCCTGCTTTTTTTCCCCAAGAGAAAACCCGGAAACAAAGATTGCTTTTTTGTTCCGGTTTCCGGTTATTCCGATCATTTGATGCAGGACATCGGCACTGAGGCATATCTGCACTGGCTTCGCCGGTATATTCGGTGGGCTGGAAAGAGAAAACAGTTGTCGGTATTTTGTTTCCACCCGTTTCAATTTGGGACGGATTTTTGCGAAGTGTTTAAGAGTGTGCCCCAGCGCACTTGGGTGGCCTCACTTAATGAGATCGTGGACTGGTGGAAAAATCGCAACCAATGGATCGAGCGATTAAAACGCGTGGGGGGTGGCCAAGGCCCGAGCGGAACCGATCAGGCCGGAAAATGGACAATTGAAGCGGTCAGTCGTCGGTGGGACGATAACCTTGCAGTCTGTTTTCCGGAGATGGAAACGGAAGAAGCGTTGGCGCAAGGCGAAGTTGGGTGCGTGAAGGGGCAATACGGAAGAACGGTGATTAACAATATCGGCGGTGCGGCAAAAAAGGATGTTGAGATCGAACTGCCGGCCATAAAGACAAGGCTTAGCAAGCGTAGGTGGGTCGTACCGGATAATCCCGTGGGATTGAACGGTCTCTTGTCCGTTCTGGTTTCAAGTAAAACCCTACTGCGCCGAACAACTCCAACACGGATCCGTCTCGCATATATGTTTGAAGATGAAGTTTTTGGTTTTTCTTTTCAGGGCACTGCCCGGCGTCTGCAAAAACAAACCCGTAACATCTTAAAGGGCCGGCCCGCCAATCTGGGAGACTTCGTGTAAGGCTTTTTTTGAGTGCGCTGTGTATTTCAGAATAATCAGAAATGTTCAGGATAGTAACGCTTGACAGGTGTTTGTGATGAGTAATGTGCAGATATCAATGGCGGACAGGAGCGACGCCGACCAGTGGGATCGACTCGTCCGGAGTTGCTCCACAGGAACTCCCTATCATTTATTCTCTTGGGAGGGCGTCTACCAAAAAGTGGGACAACCTTTCTATTTAGTAGCAAAGAAAAAAAACTGCATTGTCGGGGTCTTGCCCATGGTAAAGGTAGTGGACAACGGCATCCGGAAATTGCTTTCGCTCCCTCAGGGGGTCGGCGGGTCTTGCATCAGCGAAGACATTGAAGACAAGACCGGTGTGGCAGATGCCCTGTTTCTGGCGGCAAAACACGAAGCATCCAAAACCGGTTGCCATCAAATGGAACTCAAAGCTGATGCCTGTCAGGCCGATCTTTATATGGACTGGCGGCAGATTCGTTTTGCACTAGGCTATGTGATTCACGTTGGCGATGGCTGGGAGTCCGTATGGCAAGGCGCGTTCAACAAAAAGGCCCGAAAGAACGTCAAACATGCCATCAAAGCAGGTTGTGAATCCCAAATTTTTCACGGCAAGGCCATTACCGAAGAAATACTCGATCAGTTCTATGACATGCATAAGGCAGTGTCGAAACGGCACAACCAGGATGTGATTACCCGTAGCACCTTTGGAGGCATTCGGACCGTACTTGGAGACATGAGCCATATGTGCATGACCTATTATGACGGGCTGCCGGTGGCGGCCCGTTTTTTTCTGGCGGATGCGGAAACGGGGATTGTTTCCATGTACATGGGGGCGTCAAAGAGTGAATACTGGAAGCATAAACCCAATGATTTGGGGTATGCGGACACCATCCGATGGGCAGCGGAGAACGGATACCGCTGGGTTGACATGGGGCTTTCTCCCTATCCATCAGAAACCTCGGGCCATGCTGATTTCAAACGCCGCTGGGGCGGCAAAGAATACAAGGTAGACCTGTTTCAGTACGATCTCAAGCCGCTTTCACTGATCGCGCGAAGTATTTCAAGAAAACTGGGCATTATGAGCAAGCGTGCCACATAATACGCCATTACACAAAACCCCCATATCCACATAGGAATGACAAGCCGCAGATCAAAAATACAGCTCGTAAGAATTTTGGAAAAAGCGGGCCTTTTTGCGCTAAACCGCAGGCGGACCGTTTCAAGGATTCGCGCGCTTCTGTATCATCGGTTTGGCGAAGGAGAGAAAGAGGGGTGTGTAAGCCGTAAAACATTTCGCAAACAGATCCTTTATGCGAGCAAAAAATTTCGTATTATTCAGCCGGATCGGCTGTTTAAGGATTACAACGGCGGTTATGGCGTGGTCATTACTGTGGATGACGGATACCTTGATTTTTATGAACATGCTTATCCGATTTTACGGATGTTTCAGGTGCCGGCTATTGTCTATTTGACCACGGGTTTTATTGACAGGGAAACGTGGTTGTGGTTTGACAAGGTCGAGTACATTATGCAGGAGGCCGTGGAGCACAAATTTCCGTTTACCCTGGCAGATAGCGAATGGACGTTCAGGCGGGTGGACCTGCCGCACCTTTTAGGGTGGTTTAAGGGACTTTCGGTTGAGGAGAGAGATTCGTATGTTGCGACGCTTTCTGAAAAGCTCGGTGTCCATCTGCCGGAAGCGGCGCCAAAGCGGTATGCACCGATGGATTGGCACCATGTCCGCGAAATGGCGGAAAATGGCATCGCATTTGGATCGCATACATGTACGCATCCGATTTTGAACCAAATATCGTCCGAAAGGGCCTTTCCTGAGATCAACACGTCCAAGGAGCGAATCGAGGCGGAGCTGGGAAAGCCGGTTGTTAGTTTTGCCTATCCCAACGGTGACTATAACGAAAAGACTGTCCAAATGGTTCGGGAAGCGGGCTACGAATACGCCTTTACCACCCGCTACGGATTTGTCAGTCTAAAGGATAGCCGGTTCACCCTGAATCGTATGGCGATAGGTGACCGCCCCCTGATCTATTTTCGACAGGATTTGAGCGGGATTGACATTTTAAAAGAAAGCACCCGAAGATTTTTTCGGTTGAACCGGTAAAGGATTGAGATGTGCGGCATTGCAGGTAAGCTAAATTATAAGTCCGTGAAACCGGTGGATCGACGCCTGATTGAATCGATGTGCGATCAAATCATTCATCGCGGGCCTGATTCAGAGGGAATCTATATCGGCGATACTATTGGGATGGGGATGCGAAGGCTTCGCATTATCGATCTGGCCGGTGGCGAGCAGCCCATAGCAAATGAAAATGAGCGTGTCTGGGTGGTTTTTAACGGAGAAATTTATAATTTCCAAGAACTCCGCAAGGCACTGGAAGGCAAGGGTCATATTTTCAAAACCAATTCAGATACCGAAACGATCGTTCATGCGTATGAAGAATACGGCATTGACTGTGTGAATCACTTTCGCGGCATGTTCGCTTTTGCGCTTTGGGATATGGATCGCAGGCGCTTACTTCTGGCCAGGGACCGGTTGGGCCAGAAGCCCCTTTTTTTTCATGAGCGAGCGGGGAGCTTCTGGTTCTGCTCGGAACTGAAATGCATTCTGGAAGATCCGGCTGTAGAAAAGTCCGTAAATTTTACTGCGCTGGACCATTTCTTCGGTTTTCAATATATTCCTTCGCCTTTTACGATTTTCAAAGGGATCCACAAACTGCTGCCGGGGCATCGTATTGTGGTGGAAAACGGAAATGTTGACGTAGCGCCGTACTGGTCCTTGAACAACCAGCCGGTTTCTATAACTGAACAGGAAGCAATTGAGCAATTACGCGCCCTTGCCCTGGAGTCCGTTAGTCTGCGATTGATCAGTGACGTGCCTGTGGGTGCCTTTCTCAGCGGAGGAATCGATTCCAGTATCATCGTGGGATTGATGACCAAGGCCTCAAACACTCAGGTAAAAACCTTTTCTATTGGTTTCGAGGAGGAGGCATTCAACGAGCTGCCTTATGCTAGAATGATTGCCGATAAATTCGAGACAGACCACCATGAGTTCGTCGTACGGACTGATGTGGCGGATTTGGTGCCGAAGCTCGTGGGGCACTTTGGCGAACCCTTTGGCGATTCCTCCGCCATTCCGACCTATTACGTTTCCAAGATGACGCGATCCAAGGTAACGGTGGCCTTAAGCGGCGATGCCGGCGACGAATTGTTTGCAGGTTACAGCAAGTATCCGGTTTTGGAAAAAAAGGATCTTTATTCGCCATTAAGAAAGATAGTGAACAGGTCATTTGGCCGGGCGCTCCGTGCCTTTGACCCCCTTTATGCCCGGCCGGAGCAATTCATCCGGCGGGCATATCTGTCTTTGAGTGAAAAGTTTTCGTCGGTTGAAGAACGAAACTATGCGTGGATGATTTATCTGAATACTTACTTTAAGCGAAAGCTTTATTCAAAGGCATTGCGTAACATTTTTCGGGACGACCCGTGCCGGGCATATTATCAAGCCGAGCTGGAGAAGTCGCCGCACCCGGAAACACTGGACCGCATCCTGTTTGCGGATATTCGAAATTACCTGCCGGATGATTTATTGAGCAAGGTGGACATAACGAGCATGGCAAATTCACTGGAGGTTCGCTCCCCGTTTTTGGACCATGAATTCGTGGGGTTTGCCGCCTCCTTGCCGAAAACATTAAAAATCAGAAACGGAAGCTCCAAATACCTGCTGAAGCGCGCATTCTCCGATCTGGTCCCAACGTTTATTTTGGAGCGGCAAAAGATGGGGTTTGCGGTTCCCATTGACAAATGGTTTCGCACAGAGTTGAAATCCTTGTTTGAAGAGACCGTGTTTGGAAACCGAAATAAATGGCTGCGGGAACATTTTGATTACAAGTTCATTTCACATCTGTTTGAAACGCATCAAAGCGGTAGTGCGAATCACGGATCAACCTTATGGCTCATTTTAAACTATTTTCTCTGGCATGAAGCATTCATGGGAAATTAGGAAATGAGAGAAGAACCTGTTCGCATACTGTATGTCATCAACGCGCTGGAATTGGGCGGGACTGAGGGGCAATTGGTTGAGTTGCTGAACGGAATGGATAAACGCAAGGTTTTGCCCTATCTTTGCTGCCTGAGAGCGTTTGCGGGCAAGCCAAGTTATGAGACGGATTGTCCAAAGATTACGCTGAATGTCGGTCGTCTGAAATCATTCCAAAGTCTGGTGGCGCTGATCCGGCTGATTCGTTACATGAAGAAGGAACGAATTCATATTGTTCAGACTTTCTTTATCAAAGGGACGTTGTTCGGTGTGGTTGCCGGCCGGCTGGCCAGGCATGTTTCTGTTATCATTGTATCGAAGCGCGACCTGGGATTTATGATCACAACCAGCATGCGAAAGCGGCTCGGGTTTGTTTACCGGTTTGCGGATCGTTTTCTGGCCAATTCCCGGAGTGTGGAAACGTACCTGGTTGAAAGGGAAGGCGTTGACCGGTCAAGGATCGATGTGATGTACAATGGCATAGACGTGGAAGTGCTGGAAGAAAAGGCACGGTCGATCACGGCAGAAGCGGCACGAAGCAGCGTACAGATACCCCAAAATGCGCTGGTGGTAGGCATTTGTTCGAACCTGAATCGTCCGGTCAAGCGAGTGGATTTGTTTTTAACGGCTGTGGCTCATGTTCTCAAGGCCCAAAAGGATGTGTATGCGCTTATTATCGGTGACGGCACGTTAAAAGAGGATTTGATGGAGCAGGCAAGCCGTTTGGGAATCGCTGAAAAGACGCGGTTTGCCGGGTCCCGGAGCAACCCCCTTCCCTTTATCCGTCTTTTTTCGGTTGGTGTTATCAGTTCGGATTCCGAAGGACTTTCCAACGCGATTATGGAGTATATGTGCTGCGGCGTACCGGTGGTGGCAACGGACGTGGGCGGCAACCCTGAATTGATAACGGATGGTGTCACAGGAACCCTTGTCGCAAGGGGGAATGCCGAAGAAATGGCCACAGCCATACAAAAGTTCCTGACACAACCCGACTTCAGGCAAAGCGTGGGCATGGCGGCGCGAAAAAGCATGCGCGAAAGGTTTTCTAAAGAAACAATGCTGCGGGCCCACGAATCGTATTACGCAGACGTTCTTTGCGAAAATCGGTAATGATCGAGTGGGTTGCGATTCGGAGCGTCATAAAAAATGATGAATAACATTCGAGAAGACCTGGACCGATATTTTTTTCTGGCTGAAGCGGAAAGCCCGCTGAAAAAACTCTACATGGTTCTTTTTACGCAAGGGATATGGGCGACCCTTGTGTATCGCAGCGGTCGATATCTGCTTATGAACCGTCGCGGAAACGCGGTCAAGGTTTTTGCGTTTAAGCTGCTGGGGATGGGAATGAGTATAGGGCAGAAGTTCATTGAGGTAACGACCGGTATCAGCATTCCCTTTGCCGCAGACATCGGCCCGGGTTTGTATATTGGCCATTTCGGATCGCTCATCGTGCATTCCAGTGTGAAGATCGGCGCTTTTTGCAACCTGTCCCAGTGTGTAACCATCGGAGAGGGGGGGAGAGCCGAAAATCGAGGGGCACCGGTATTGGGGGATTTTGTATGGGTAGGGCCGGGTGCCAAAATTTTTGGCAACATCCATATCGGAAACGAGGTTGCCATCGGTGCAAACGCAGTCGTGAACCGGTCGCTTCCGGACGTGGCAGTTGCAGCGGGCATTCCCTGTAATGTGGTCAATTACAGGGGGAGCCGGGATTTTATTCGGATCAGCCCCGAAGCACTTGATCGATGGAAAGGAAGAGACGATGCATCCGGAAACGCTTAAAGACCGGGAAAGCATGGAGGCTAATAAGTATGACCGACGGGCAGATCAGATTCTTCAGGCCAAAAGCGTTGACGAGCTTTTTGTCGAGCCCGTGCATTGGCAGAAGATTATCAATGCCCGGCGACCTTATGGATCCTATATCAACAGCATAAAGGCGCTTGGTAATTTAGAGGGTAAGCGGGTTCTTGAAATCGGCTGTGGCACGGGGTGGCTATCCGTGGTTCTGTGTAAAATGGGCGCACAGGTGGATGGCATCGACATCTCGCAGAATCAGGTGGCAATAGCGGAAAACCGGGCCGATGTCAATCACATAGCCAATCAGGCGAGATTTCGGGTAATGTCCGCCCACAAACTCGATTTTCCTGATGATACGTTTGACGTGGTTTATGGGCTCAGTGTGCTGCACCATGTTAATATCCTGGAATGCATTCCTGAGGTGAATCGGGTGTTGAAAAAGGGCGGGAAAGCCGTCTTTTCCGAACCTGTTATCAACAGCCGGTTCGTTGAGGCCATACGGAAGAAAATTCCGGTGCCCATCGACGATGATGACGAAATCCTGGCCCCGCCCCTGAACGATGCGAATCTGCGGATCCTGATTGACAGTTTTTCGCAAAGCCGGATTTCCTATTTCCGTTTTTTTTCGAGTCTGGACAGGGTTGTCCAAAACCGGCCATTTGTTCGCGCGCTTCAAGGTATTGATGCCATGGTTCTTCGGTTTTGGCCTTTCAGGAACCTGGCCAGGCAGGCAGTTGTGTCGCTCATTAAATAAAATATCCTCTTTCACATGACAAAAGGCAGCAGGCAATGACAACGAAATCAAGAATCGACATGGAAAGGGATTTCCATGACCGAAAAGCAGAGGGCCTTGTCGAGAATCAGGATTTTTACCGTCTCGATATCACGTCGGATATAAGAGCAGAAATGTTCCGGAAAATGGGGTCGCTACAGGGCAAAAAAGTGCTGGACTTCGGCTGCGGGTCCGGCTGGATGAGTATTGCGCTGGCGGAAAGAGGGTGCGATGTCGTCGCCGTTGATCTGTCCCTTCAATCGTTGAAAAAAGCAAGGCAGGCAGCGTCGGAAAAGGGCCTTGAAAACAGGATTACGTTTTGCCAGATGAATGGCGAAGCGCTCGGCATTAAGAGCTCTCAATTCGACTTTGTTATCGGCAATGCCATCATTCATCACCTGGATGTTCAGAACGCTTTTCAGGAGATCCGGGAAATCCTTAAAAAAGGGGGGGTAGCATACTTTGTTGAGCCCTTGGGGCTGAATCCGATTATCAATTTTTACAGAAAATTAACACCGAACAAGAGAACTGTGGATGAAAGACCCCTGACAGCGGAAGATATGCGGTTGATTCGCGGCATGTTTCAGGAAACCCGGGTTCAATTCTACTTTTTTCTGGCGCTTCTTTCCTTTTTTTGGTCGTTTGTAATAAAAAACGACACCCTGTTTTTAATGTCCATGCGTATTCTGAAAAAGGCGGATCGATGGCTCCTGAGCGCTGCTCCCTTTCTTAACAGATATTGCTGGTTGGGCTTGTTTCAGCTTCAAAAATGATCCATCCGCTTTGGGAAAGTTTTCAATTCGACCTTTCTTGCGGCATGTTCTCTTGAATAAAAAACAACATGATTGACCTTTCCGTTATCATTCCTTGCAAGAACGAACGACTGTGGATCGCCCGATGCCTGGATGCCCTTTTAAAACAAAAGGAAAAGGGGGCGCGACTGGAAATTATTGTCGTGGACAACGGATCAACAGATGGCACCCAGGAGATTCTCGCCTCTTACGGTCCAACCATTACCTATTTTATCCTGACGGGTGTGGCTATTTCGGAACTGAGAAACCATGGGGTGCGACATGCGCGCGGCCAATGGCTTGCCTTTATTGATGCGGACGTGACAGTTTGCGAAAACTGGTATGAATCGTTGAATCGGGCAATTTCCGACATGCAGCAAAAGGGGCAGGACGTGTCAAAAATATTAACCGGTTCCACATATTTGATCCCTGAGAAACCTACCTGGGTTGAACGCGTATGGTTTCAACAACTCGTAGCAAGAGACAAGGCCGGCGACAACTATATCAACGGCGGAAACCTGATCGTGTCAAAGCATTTTTTCATGCAGCTCGGCGGCTTTCGCTCGGACTATCAGACCGGAGAAGACGTAAAGCTCTGCCAGGACGCTGTCGGCCTTGGCGGAAAAATCATGAAGGTTGAAGCTATTGCCGCTGTCCATCATGGTTACCCGAAAACAGTCCGTGCCTTTTTCAAGCGCGAACGCTGGCATGGGCTGGGAATGAAACAATACCTGCGCCGCCCCTGGCAATTAAAAGACCTTCTTCTTGCGTTGTACTTTCTTGTTCTTGCATTTATTTTTATCCTTGTTGTTTCCTTTTGGCCCCAGATCGCCGTTCTGGCGGGTGGAACGGGCCTGGCTTTTTTCCTGCCGATTTTCGTTCTTGCATCTGTCAGATCCGGTGGAGAGCCGAAGACCCTATTTCCCCTGACATTTCTCTATTTTGTATACGGCTGGGCTCGTGTTTTTTCACTGTTTGACATTGTGCAGCAGGCAATTATTCTGAAATCGGCGTCTGTGAAACCACCGGGCCATTGATGCGGATGGGGGTTTATGACTGACGGCAAAACCATGAATGTTGCCCATGTGATCGACAGCGGCGGGATGTATGGCGCGGAAATGGTCCTAATGAATTTGTTAGCTGCCCAGCGCAGTCAGGGAAACGCGTCCATTTTAATAAGCCTTGGCAAAGCAGGGGAGGGGCCAAAACCTATTGAAACGGCGGCGCAGCGTCGCAATATTCCGTGTATCCCCCTCCGACTATGCAGAAGAGGTGCCCTCAGCGGTGGCATGCAAATCGTCAATACGGCACTGGCGTCTGGCGCCAAGTTGGTTCATTCCCATGGTTACAAGGGCGATATACTGCTTGGGTTGATGCCGCGCCGAACACGGAAAGTCCCGGTTGTAAGCACCCTTCATGGACTGACCGCCAAAAACATATTTTCGCGGATAGGGATTTACCGCACTTTGGATGCGGTGCTGCTGCGGCGTTTTGAGAGCGTGGTGGCGGTTTCAGCCGCCACTGCCCGGCACCCAATCATCAGGAAATGCGGTATCAAGCCGGTTGTTATTCCCAACGGCATTCCTATGCTGAATTTTCGGGACCCGTTTGACGACCATGTGTTTCATGGCATTCTGAGTGAATGTCAAAATGATATCAAGCTGTTATCCATCGGCCGCCTGTCAGTGGAAAAAGGTCATGCCGTGTTGATTCAGGCGCTGGCCAAGCTGGTCTCCCGTTCACTGGATGTGGGAGTGGTGATTATCGGCGAGGGTCCTGAGCAGGAGCACCTGAAGACACTTGCTAAGGCACACAATATAGCAGACCGTGTCCATTTAAAAGGGTATTGTTCCGATGCCTATGTTCTGATACCTTACTATGATGCGCTTGTGCTTTCATCGTATACCGAAGGCTTTCCCGTCACCCTTTTGGAAACCATGCAGGCGGGCACACCCGTTGTTGCAACAAAAGTGGGGGATATGCCGGATATTCTGGAAAATGGAAAATGCGGAACCCTTTCAGCGCCGGGAAATCCGGACGCCCTGGCCGCAGCCATTGAGAAGACCGTCCTTGGGCAACGGCAGTCGACTCTTGTCAAAGCACAAAAAGCCAAAGAAAGAGCACTAAGTCTGTATACATCGGAGAAAATGGAGGGTTTGTACGCCGAGCATTATGAGCGTGCTATCCTTAGGTTTCAAAAAGAATAGTAGTTCACTTGCCGTTGTTTTAAGGAAGAAAAATCCGGCGGCACCCCTAGTTAGTACCGCCGGAAACAATTTATAGAGATGTATTTTATGGGCTTGAGACTTCCAATCCTGTTGGGGCAAGTAGCCCTGCATCTGTTGTTATATAAAGTTCCACATTATCCCAGTACTGGTATTTGTTGTCCGGGGAGCCTGATCCGCCGGTATAGCCTGTCAGCATAAGCGTGTTCAGGCCCTTTGGTATGTTGGATCCCCTTGAAGCCAGCACCAAATCTTCGTTGTAAGATGAAATTTTAAGTTCACCATTGATCCATAATTCGACAACGCCGTTTTCCTCGTCATAGGGGTCGTCCAGCTTAACTCTCAATTTCAAGGCATAAGTCGTATCCGGTGCAACAGTTACTGGCGTATCGCCCTGATATAAGGTGTAGAAATCCCAGTCTTCTCTTTTTATGGTCACAATGAACTCCCCCTCATGGGCTGCATGACCATCGACTTCCACAATCGCTTGAAAATCTTTTGTCGCTGTTGAAGGATATGCATTGCTCGGCCAGGATTCCAAAATCATTATTTTTGTGGTACTGTCGCCAATGTTAAAATCTGACGAGCTGAACTTTACGTCTGCTTCAAAAGTCGCATCATTAATTCTGCTGCCGGAACCTGTATATCCAGGGACGGCATTGTCACCGAACCCTTTATCGCAACTACCGGTTGAAGTGGTACCTGTGGCATGCTGTCGCATCAAAGAAAAGTTGCCACCTATCTGGTCGGTAGCATCAATCACTAGGGAGGAATGCGAATCATCCCATTTAGACTTGTCCCCAGACTCGAAGTCGTCCACAAAAATGTTTTCAACGCTTGAAACGCTGCCATCTGTCGAAACGCTGCCATCGGGCATCCCATCCCAGATCTCCACTTCATCAATATAATAATAATTTGGTGCAGGTGCATCTGTACATGTCATATTGCTTGGTATCGAAAAGCGTGTGTATGATGGGTATCCAGCCTTTGTAATCTGGGCTTTTTTTTTGTCAATTTGCAATATATCATCAATCCAAACCTTCATTTCACCATTACCAGCCCCGGCAGGGGAATCATATTTGATCCAAACTTCGACATGATGCCATTCAAACACTCCGGAACTAAATTCGCTGGCATGATCAGGTTCATTAGTAAATCCCCATCTTGATCCTGCGGTAAGGGCATAATCTACCTGTGGACCAATATCCATGGAAAATGGACATCCATATATATGCATTTCCATTACAATGTCGCTCATGTTGCCATCATCAGCGTGCCAAAAACGCATGTTTTTATGACTCCATCCACTATTCAATCCGTAGGTGCTATCTAGCCGATACCAATACGAAATATAATGTTCGCCGGTTGAAGACTCACCCACATCCTCCCATTGGTCCTGCAAGCCAGTTCCACCGTTTCCGTGGTTGACTCTGTGGCTATATCCACTTCCTCCGTCATAGTTTTCGTTTATGATTGCATGGTCCCCTTCTGATCCGGCACCATTTGTACGCCCAATGTGGTCAAAGCCGGAATTAGCAATCACATCAGACAATGCAGTATATTCTTGGGTGCAATCATCATAATTTTCATAAAACAGTCTTGTGGCGGCGAATCCCATATTGGGCATAAAGAAACAAATCATAAAAAAAGCCAAAATGATTATGGTAATTTTTGAATATTTCATCGAATTCTCCTTGTATAAAAATTTGAGTAGTGTGTAGTATCTTACGATCTTTTTATATTATAGTCCCACCAAGCAAGCGGTTCGGGTTTCCCCCGCCTTGCCCAGCCAAAGTTGATATCCGCAGTTCCTCTATCACTGATTTCAGTGGGCCGGGGATGGATGTAAGTATCAGAATCATGGCTGGTTGTCTTTTGCTTTTCAGTGTAACCATCGCCGTGTCATCCACGTCTGTTTCATTTAAACGCCACTGGAAAAGCCATATACCCCACCACCTCAGTCGTATGATTCACTTCCGGATTACTTGACTGTTCCTCGTCAATCAGCACATCCACTCCGTAGCCACTTTTATTCTGCCAGCGGACATTGGCCGTGTCACCG
>Ga0102934_1000475_pt1 | contig 26952 bp, 37 predicted proteins | sample SalPonR2_A_D1_MG_FD_78175 | JGI IMG/M metagenome (GOLD analysis project Ga0102934, IMG submission 78175) | Salt pond soil microbial communities from South San Francisco under conditions of wetland restoration - Salt Pond MetaG R2_A_D1_MG | ecosystem: Environmental > Aquatic > Marine > Intertidal... | reverse complement strand
TTTCGGCGTTGACCAAAGGAATAATGCTGAACAAAGCGAGGGCTCGCATGAAGCGAAATTGCCTGAATGCAACAAGGTGAAGGAGGGCGCTTTCGGTCAGCCACTAGCCCGTGGCAGAGCTGGAAGCCCCTTATAGATATTGTATTTGGAAGGAACGGGAGATTGTAAGTTCGAGTGGATGTAGAGGAGGACATGAAGGATTCAAGTGGCGGCATGTTGACTCTCAGTTGATAGATCAACTTGATTGTCTTCAGTGCTCGCTTGTCCGCTCGCCGCAGGCTTCTATCGGTAGTATCGGTAGATAAAGTAAATTGCATCCTGACACCAGCGTTTCACTTTCAAATTTACGGACGGGTAATGGATACGATACTTAAATTGATACTTTCTCAGGGAAACCATCGTTGTACTCCAATGATTTGTTTTACGTCAAATTGGTTGCTTTCCTCTGTCTGACTGAAAGATCTAATCTTCTGTCGTCGACCCTGCAGTTGAATTGTACTAAAATTTTCGCCTCATGCAAATTTCTTGCACGTCCACAGTAGTTGCCTTACAAGAACGTGTCATGTGCCATGTGATGGCGCTTCTCCACCATGTCAAGTTGTCAACGTCAGCAAATTTTTATCCCAAGTGGGAGGTTCTGAGAAATATCAGTAGCACTGCTTCTTCACACGCCTCCTCTTCCATATCCAGCGGTAGCAGCAGCGTCGATCCAACCATTATTATCAAGAAGCAATTTTTCTTGCAAGGTGTGTTCATGAATCAATGGTGGAGTTTGTCGCCCTTGTGGCCTTGTTTTTCACGCAGTGTCCTTGGTGTCTTACCGCCCACCCCGTCAACCCTTTTGATACACTTGCAAACAGTTCATCCCGATTTCTTTCAGCAGCATCCCCGTGAGCAAAATGTTAACAGTGAAAATCTCAAGGTCCTGAACAATTTTTTTGAGACTTCGTCGCAGCGAAGTTCGAGCCTTGCCTCAACTATCAGCCCTCCCTTCACCAGAATTGGGGCAAGCCCACGTGACTTGGTATTTTACGTCAAGACCCGCGCTTTACCACCGCGCACGTCTTCCACGCCAAATTTCATCTCGCTTCCCTCCAGAGTGGTGGTGCCATTAAATGACCGGGTCTTTCATTCCCTCCATGAGATCCTTTCCCGTCACTGTGAATTGGGAAGCTCCTTGCCTTCTCCCTCGCCCTCCCCAGCGCCTGCGGGACCAGACCACCGGTCAAGTATCTGGGATCATATTCACGAGCAAGCACACGATGATTGGAGGTGGGCTTGGCGTCGGCCATGTGCTGAAGATGAAGATGAGGGCTGGGCCCCTTTTCTGGACAGATTTGTGGCCCATCTGCAGCGGAGAGAGACCAAGCGGGGGGAAGGGCAAAAAGGCAGGAGAGGGGACGGATTAGGGACATTACAGGACCGAAAGGAAGCGGCAAAGCACATGGAGGCGACCGGCGCCCGTATTTGCGCGAAATGGGGCTTCGAGAGTGTCCAGCTGCACAGGTAAGGATGCCTTCAAGTTTGGGGCTTGCTACACCCCTACGCGCAGAATGCTTACTGGGGGCTTAAAACCTTGTGGTAGTCAGTCTCCTTTCTAGATTTTATCCTTGAAAGGTATGGAGGTTCAATGCGGGCCTGGGGCCGATTGTGATAACGGGCTGTGTTTACAGACTACTAGGCACATACCCTTCACACGGATAGTTCTATTCACCCAGAATTCTATTCCACTTTCTTTCCTCCTTCTACTATGTGCAGCGACTGGGCCGCAGAGCACCTAGCCTTGACGCTTTGGCGCCTGGAGGCAGCCCTGGAGGAGTACGGGGACGACGCCCTCAGGGTGACCCGCTTTGCAGGCTTTGACCTCGTCCTCACCCCCTCCCGCTCTCCCTCCCTCTCTGGTGGCCATCCGCACCTCCAGAGCTTCGGGGAGGAGCGGAATGTCAAAGCAGCAGCTAAAGAGGGGCGGCTGGATCTGTCCCCGTCGGATACGCCCCTGCACTGGATCGAGCTCCTGCGCCAGGTCGGGGTTCAGGACGTGTGGGAGGCACAGGGGTGGCGGAAGGAAGAAGCTAAACTGGTGGCCGCCTTCCAGTCGTATGTACTGCCGGATGCACACCTTGAAAGAGGGCGCACCTGCTCCCGCAGCCAGTACATTGCCTGGTTGCAGTCCTTGGGCGGAGGGGGTGAGAGCTGTCTGGGAGGTAGAAAAGAGAGCATGGAGCTACTACGACCCTGGGCGCACCTGCGGATGCGTGTGGAATCGGACATCCGTCCAAGCGTCTTAGAATGCGGAGTTTTGCAAGTGGATCATGCCCGTCTCCCCTCGAAACGCGCGGTGCTCGAGCTGGCCGCACGTTTGGGGCCGGCGGCAGCCGAGGCCCGCGCCACCTTTGACTCCGAGAGCAGGCTGCTTAGAGAGGTAGAGTCGGTCTGTGTCTCCGCGGCGGGGCTGGGGCTCAAGGGCGTGCGGAAGGAGTCGGGAGTGAGCATTGTGGAAATGGTGGGGTGTCTGGAGAGGCTGTTGGCCTTGCCCGTCGGGGACCGGACGAGGGAAGGGTTGAAGGGACTGGATGTGGTTGTCGGCAAGACGTACGGAATAACCCGGGAGGGATCTCTGCTGCTGCCCTGGAACTGGGTGACAAGGGGCAAAACCCGGCGAGAGAGAAGCTGCTAGAAGAAAGTGTGCATAATGTGATCCCACAGATTGTAATTGCTAGCGCGGAAAAGGAAATGCTGCTCGATCAGAGATGATTTCCGGGCAGTGGTCATTACTTGGAGCACTTCTTTTTTATATTTCCTAAAAAATATATTTAAAAAAATCTTTATTTGTCTCCAAAACATTTCTCGAAATTGTCTGCTGTTCACAATCTACCTACTTGGCGTCAATCTATTATCTTCCCGACTGGTGCGGTTAATTCACGGGTTCGACATCCCTAAAATCTCCACCTCTTGAAGACCACTGTTTTCATCAACCGCTATCTCCTCCATGACGGGAGGATCGAGCACCTCTGCTGCCGATGCAGCTACCGCCGCCTCCCATCTCTCTTGCACCGCTTTGGTACCACGTCCTGTCCAGGCGGCCACCATCTCAGCGCTCACGGCTGGTTGATCCAGTGGGCACATGTGCCCGCTGTCAAACATCCGCAAGAAGGTGAAACCCTCCGCAGACCGCACCAATCCTCCTTCGATACCGCCCTCTGTCATCCAGGCGCTCCTGTTCGTTGCCTGGAAGGCTTTCTGCCCGCTCCACACCAGAGCGTCACTCCAAGCCTCTATCCCCAGGTAATTGCAAATAAAATCGGCGTCGCCCGCATAATTTAAAACCTGTGATCATTAGTAAAGAGAAGAAAAAGGTGTGATATTCGCACGTCTCTTCACTGTGTGACAGGAAGCCACATCCTTCTTCCACGATATTTTGTACTTAGAAGTTCAACTTTACCTCTTCGCTTGAAGCCCCCCCCCTTTCAATCAATCCATCCGACATTTCTTTGTTTCTTGCACTTCATTCTGCCCACAATTTCCCTAACCCCGACTTCCCCGGTTGCGTGCATTACCTTGACTCCGGATTCAAGCAACGGGATGAGAAGTTTGTCTTAGCTCCGCATCATGTCTCCCGAGAACTGCAAATTCACCTCGTCGCTGCAGACTTTCCACCTGGAAATGTCCTCGACCCCTCCTGGAAATGAAACACATAAAGATTAGTATCAGTCGGAGGCCTCTTAAGGGCTTAAACCATGTGTGCATGTTTTTGCTTTATACAGTTATTCACTTGAAGAAATCAGTAAGGTAAAAGATAAAACAAAACTAAGAAAAGACCTATAGAACAAGGGGTTGTGGTATGAGGCATCATCGTTTCATCCGAACGGGCAACCAATGAAGATCTCTGGCGAGAGGCGTGGTGAGGGACGGGACAAACTTTTGCGAACGTGGAGGCCCTCCTGGACGCTCGGCGTGTTCAGCCATTTCTCGACGGGGTGGAAGTCGTAGCAAAGGGGAGGAGTCGTGCAATTCTTGCGGATGTCATAGACGTTCACCTCCTCTGTACAGGAAAGATACATGGAAAAGGCGAGGAAAGCACGAGTAAGAGACAAGAGCAAGCATGAACGACCGTACGAGCTTTGTTAGAATGATCCAAGCAGTCCGCCTGGTTGTGGTTGCGTTGTTGGCCCCTGAAGACAAGCGTGTCTCACTTGTAGACTACAAGATAACGGTGGCAAAGGGTCATTTAGGACACTACTTCCCACCCATACTTTACCCAGAGGAAAGTTTTTTAAGATGTGTTGTGTACAGAAAAGCCATGCTAGCCGACATGCCGTTCTCCACCCCAGCTCTGGCACGACTTGATGAGAGAGACGTATTGAGGGACGGCTGAAGAGAGGAAAGGGAGGGCAAAAAAATGTACATTTGCGTTCACTCATAATTCAGCGAGCCATTTAGATTTTCTGTCAAATACCTGAATCTACGACCTCCACATTTTCCGCCGAAATCAGATTGATGCCGTAGCTATTGCTCACAGCGTAGTCTGCGTAGTACTGGTATTAAAGCTCTGGATCTGAAAAGAAAGGCAAATAAGGTCTTAAGTACAGACAGAACCCTTAAAAGCACCAGGAAAAATTTTGTGGATACCGCTGTAACAACATTACAAACCCAAGGTAGTATTCGTACACTGAGATAGGTCGAGCACTCAAGATTTCTTGGCTTCATCCCCAGCAATGTTCTCTCCCGAGACTCCCTTGAATTTACCAGTCATCCCGTTCCCGATGCCGAGCCCCTGCAGGTTGATTGGGATCGCTTGTCCGCTGTTTTGGATGTTTGCGACGAAGATTTTATGGGCCACCGCGGGGACGAAATGCCCACCTGTATAGACGGCGTTCGAGGACGAGGAGAGGAACGGTAAGATGGTGGAAACCATGGGCAAAGTCACAAAGCCAGAGCCGCCTATGGATCCGACATGATAGCATATGAATACGCGTACCATAGCTCTCTCCAAAGACGTAGAACTCATTCTTTATGTACTGCGGATTAGCGGTCAGGAATGACTGGAGAAAATGATACAGGTCTTCCGCTACCTCGTCCTCCGTATCTGTGACCTTGTCTCCCGGACCGTCGTAGCAAAATCCCACCCCAGCAGGTTGATCGATCCAAAGCATGTTTGCCTGGCGAATGCGATGAATTTGAGGGAGAGGTTGAGAGAGGAACGGATCTTGAAAGAAGGTTATGGAGTTTAGGCCTTAGGCATGGAAAATTTCACCCTCTTGTTACTCCTCCAGGCGTCTTTGCATTACATGATTTGTCCAGGAATAAGGATTCAACGTGGTGTTCTTCCCGTCGTCGTTTACGGTGCATGGCCCATTTTCGTACAAGAAAGAGGGCAAGGATGGAAGAGCAGCCTGTGGGATCGAGCATGAAAAATATGCATGAGGCCCACAAAAGGAATGAGTGAGGCGACAGAGATCCGTGACCTCGTACCTGGTCCACCTGTAAGCCATATGATCAAAGGATCTGTCTCCGGGGTCGCTCTGGACTCGAAAAACCAGTAAAAGTCTACATATATGATTACAAGAAAAAAATAAGATCCCATGAGGATGATCTCAAATCAGCTTTCCTTGCGTGGATCGTTTTCAATGGAAGTGTATGATGGTCATCTCATGAATTTCTCGTCTTCTCCCTTAGCGATCCATTACACCTCGCAAGCCCCATCCTGCGCGCCCTTAAAATCGACGTACAATTTTTGTCCTTACTCCCCGAAATTTTGACGTAACCAGCTTGAGAGTTGACATCTGGATCGCACAACTTTGTCTCAACTGTAGAAATGTCGACAACGCAGAAATGAATGCCAGAAAGAGCGTTCTCGACTATATATATTGACTGGTCCATGAATTTCCTCAACATCCTCATTGAGGCTTCGTCTCATTTTGCCCACCGCATTACATCCAAAACTTCCCCAGTTTAAAATGTAGTATCTGAAAACAGTTCATGTATCATATTCTTCTCAGTTTTGGGACCAAGCCCTACTCACTTACCGTCCTGTCCAGCCAATTCCCCTATAAAAGCCTTGTCTTCCCACACCCAACCCCTAGTAGGGAAAAAAGCTTGCCAAGGCCTCCCATTCCTCTCCAGAGCAGCAGAAGAAATCACGACTGAAGCCCCCAGAAGCAAAAGAAATATGAATAAATGGTCCCATGCAGAAACACGCGTCTGGTCTACCATTGAAACTCACGCCACGGCCACAAAGGGCGCAGGACGGGTGGGGATGGGCGCAGTATCCCCTCCTGCCAGTGAGCTGCCACTTTCTTACTTCCCGAGTGTCAGAGGCGCCTGTAATGAGCCCAAAATACGATTTGAATTCAGGAACAAATTTTTATAAGGGTCATATCACTGTTTACACGGTGCGTGGTGCAAGTATCCGTCCACTCTACAGGACTTTCCGTTAAATATGCCGCTCGAGTGCTTGGAATGCCTCCCCCAGGCGGATCGGAGAGCCAGATCGGAGAGCCAGTCTTTGGCCGGAGACGGATCCGGCGGAAAAAAATCACACTGGCGCGAGGAAAGATCTATCTTCCATACAACAATGAAGAGTGGGTTTTGGGGGCAAGACATCATTCTGTCGCCGTCCTTTCGATTCTTTGTTATGTAACTTTCCTTTAAACATCCTAGTTCAAGGAGGAGGCGGCAGTCCGCTAGTCTCAAGATTTGGCGATGTCGTCTTGCTTCTTACTCGATTCCTGCCTCGGAGGCCTAATTTCTTTGTTTTAACATTGTAATTCTCCAATAAATGATCAGACAAACGCTTGCTGGTGCGTGAAGGTGTTTGCCAGAGCAAGGGCAGCTTTGGGCTGTGACAAATGTGGAAAAGGTGGTGTAAAATTATGAGGGACGGTTTACTGGACTCGGATAATTATGCCGACAGACGGACTTCGCTTCTGTCTTTCCGACCTTCCTCCCCAGGGTATGTTTACCTGATCCATAGGTACCATGTGACCGCTTCAATGCATGCATTTGTGTTTTTATGCGTGGAAATTGACGGGACGAATTATTATTGGTGAGACGGAATGTAAACACAAGCGACGGGAACTAAACACAAGCGACGGGAACGTATCATATCAGCGTCCACCGTTATAGGGTCTTTGCATCCTGTAGATGCAGGTGGAAGTCACTTATCCAAGCTCGTATACGTCAAAACTTACGCGCCGTACACCCGCAGGAAAGTAAAGCCCTTGGCCGTGCGCACCATCCCCGCCTCCACACCATCGCTAAGCTTCCACGGCATGTCTTCTGCTACGAGGAATTCATCTTGCCCTGTCCATTCCAAGGCTCGCGTCCATGCTTCGTTGCCATACCTTCGTGGAAAGGGAATTAAAAAAAACAGAGAAGCGCGTGAGTATGGTTGAATTATTGTTAGTTAGGATGTGGCTTGCGGCCTTCACGTTTCCGCCGCCCCTTCATCAGAACTCCCTCTTCGGTATCCCATCAAAGTGACCGTACCAGTTGCAGATGAAGTCAGCGTCGCCAGCATAGATAAGAACGGCCACTCCATTATCCAAGAGAGGCACGAGCTTGTCTTGCATGTTCTGAGTCGAGTAAGAAGGGAGAAGATACAGGATAATAAGTGCATAAGCGAGGACTACATTACGGAGACGGTCGCGGGTCTCAGGGGGAGAGCGAAACGAAAGAAGAGAGTGTGGTGTGAGAAAAAGGGCAAAAGGGCTTAGCTATCTTGACCAAGGAAATATGGAGAATCGAGGCCATGAAAGACATAGAGGATATCTCCGGGTAAGCCGCCGCAGGATAGAATGGGCATAAGGGAGGAAAATAAAATATTTGTGGGCGAAAAAAAAGATCGATGGAAGAAAGAATGACAAATGCCCATAATAAATGCACTGGGACTTAGCAGACCTTACCTTCATGAAATCAGCGCGGAAATCCTTGTTTACCTTTATCGTGGCATCCAGACGAGACGAAAGAAAAACTCAATGACTCTTCTTGCCAGACGGTCTCAAACTCATCGCCGTAAGGCTTCTGACTCGGAAAAATCTCATCTGAGGGAATGCAAATCTATTCTACAAACAATACATCTATTGTTTGGAATGAGCAGCCCGTCTTACCTCCATATTGCAGCTCTGCCATTCTCCGGCTTTGGGAGAAACGCCCAGGGCACAGAGAACCTAAGCAAGAGCCAAAATAGTTGTGAAGTTTCGTTTGCATCATTTATTGATGCTTCATTTTCATCGTCCACCCTTCCATGTATGCTCAACTCCAAAACAAATATCATTCCCATGGACGATTACGACTCAAATACTACTGGATTTAGTTTCTAGCTCCCCACAGATCTCTTGCAGTCGAGCCATATGTAGAGCGCTACAACTTACCTCAGGGTTCTGGAGGAAAGTCTCGACGCGACTAAAATCGTAGCACAGCCCCGGCACTTCACAAGGGATTCGAATGTCATACACATTCAAACCTAGGGGGCAGAGAGGCATACAAGGAGGATGAGGGTATACAAAGGCTTGGAAGAAGGGGCAAAGGACACACAAGACTGAGAGGAGCCGGAGAGCAGCTAGTTTGTGCAGGCTTTTTACAGCGGCTCTACGGAACTTGCTCTTCATCCTGAACTCTCCTTCCTCTTCTCTCCGGCCCTCTTTTTCTCTTCCCTTCCTTACAATTCCGTAGTCACGTACCAGTTTCGACGTACTTGCTCTCGATCGCTGCGTTGCAGTAGACTTGGGCGACAGAGCAGGCAAAGTCCTCTCCTCCATTATGCTGGCACCTGCAATCGACGGGGGAGGGAAAGAGGAAGTCATATGGAGAAGCAGCAGAGAGTTGGGAAAAATAGTCGTCTCTACCCACAGAGAGGATCGTTGTATGGTTTTGGCGGCAACGATATTCTTTGGAGCCGCAATGGGAGCGCGTTGAGGAGTGGGGGGAATAAGGCGGGGACGGACGTACCGGTGAATGAGGTGGAGGCAAGTGGGCACGGCGTCCTGCATGTCGTTAAATGTTTCCTCGTCTACAGCCTGGGGAGTCAGAGGCCGACCAATAAATAAAACGCCGAAATTCAAGAGGGCATTTTGTGGCACTTCTTTTTGCATAGCGATAACTGGGCTCTGTAGGCACATGATTTTCCTTTCTCCCATCTTTTTACCTGAATGCCGTATGAGTTGTTGTAGCTCATCTGCGGGTAATAAGCATACTGGATCTCGGGATCAGTCAGCCCGTTTCCGATGCCGATACCCTATAGGAATACAGTTCAGAGGGAAAGAAGCAAAGGAAGCATGAGCGACGTGTGGATAGAAAAGCGCGTTTGGTCGTGCTTTTGCCTGATTGACCACGAAGAGAAAGCGGAGCAAGTGGCTGCCGACAAGACAGGAAAGGCGGATGCACTACGAGAAAACACGCGAGCCTTCATCCATTCCGATCTGTTACATCTTCTTTTTCAAACTCGAAAGATTATTTTTAAAAAAAATCCTTACGAGACAAAATCAGAGACACAGACATATGCAAAGGTCCTCGCCTAAGGTACCTGCAAGTTGATATAAACGTCTCCCTGAACCAGATCCTGATTGCCTTCCCAAACACGATGCCCGGCTGCCGGTGCGTAATGCCCTATGAAATAATAAAGAGGAACCGAATAAGCTCGATAATGATGCAAGATCATGCCGAGACAATCAGCCCTGAGACCCTCGCGACCCCTTTCCCGCCCTAGACTCCAGCTTCCCCATTCACTCACCCCCGTAGCTCTCCCCAAAAATGAAGAAAGCCAGCTCTTGGTACTTCTCATTCGCCTTAAAAAAGGCTTGAAGGAAGTGGTACAGGTCCTCCCCTACCCCTTCCTCTCCGTCCACGTAGTCAGCCCTTTCCCCATAGCTGAAGCCGACTCCTGAAAAAAGACCGCGGGGGAGGTATTGCTTTTAAATAATAATAGAATAATGACAATAATAGCAATAATTGTACGCATAATATCGCGCAAAATTCCTCTGTCTTCCACGCAATCGACCCCCAGCTGCCCTCCCGACCACCCCTCCTCTCTTCCTTTCTGCCCTCCCTGCGCACCGACGGGCTGATCGATCCAAAGAATGTTGGCATTGCTGTTCCAACTGTCAGGGTTCAAAACCGTTCCGTTGCCCCATTCGTTCACATAACACGGTCCATTTTCCACAAAGAGGGCGAGGATGGAGGAGCAGCCCTGTACAAGAAAGCAAGCACACGAACGAGGAGGATTTCGAGATCGCACTTGAGCTGCCTGGTGGTTGATAAGTCAAGGCCGTTCCCTCCCCTGACTGTTGTTCATGAGCATACCCTTAAAACGACCCCATAAAAGTCCCTCAATCTACACCAGTCCGCACCCCCCTCCCACCCACCGGTCCCCCCGTCAGCCACACGATCAGCGGGTCCGAGCGGGGGTCGGCCCGGCTCTCGAAGAGCCAGTAAAAGTCTACAGGGAGGGGGCATGAGGATTGTGACGGACAGGAAAATAATCAGTAACTTTTCTCGCCAGACATGCGCATTTTTCCTTTCTCGTTCTCCTTTTCCCTTCCTCGCGTCACCCTAAGACGTACAGGCGGCGTCCCTGGTGCCTGTGATGTTGAAATATCCCGAGACGCTCTCCACGGATGGATCGCATAGCTCGCTCGAGACTGCGGGGTTGGAGGAAAGAGATAAAGGATGGAAATATGTTCTGCATTAGGGTACCTCTGGTGCATGTACAATGACGGACAAGAGGATGCAAATAATGAGTCAGATGCATGTCTAGCACTCCTACCGGCATTAGACGAGAGCACTCCCTGATAATGGTGCCCCCCTGGCGTTCTCCACGCGTGCGTCGTCGTTTTAAGAGAGCTAGCCCCGGGGAGGGTGGCCGAGTCTGTATAATTTGTACGAGCGATGCATTATTGTACGTCGGACTATAGAAAGACAAGTATGCGCTTTTTGAGTAACAGACCTGTCTGCGTCGAAAACCCAAGGAGGGCCAATAATGCCACGCGTACTGCAGCGGATAAAAACATGACGTTCAAATCGATGTTGCTTATGTATGCCTGTAATTGTGGAGGAGCGGATGCGAAATTAAAAATTACGCAGCGTCAAACATCATGTTGCCTGTTCTTTTTAAAAACATATGCTATTGTTAGCAGAAGACGGTCATCCTAGTGAAGCTGCTTTCTATATCCAAACCAGCGTCAATCTCCAATGACATAAATAGTACCTCTTTTTCTTTGAGTTAAGGACGAGCCCGAGCGCAAAAGCACGCGAAAGTCGGCGGTGGTATGCGCCGAGTCCTTGAGCCCGCGAGTGCACTAAAATGGTCCGCTCGCTTCATGGACTGGACGCAGTCGGCGATGGAGGACTCCGAAGGCGGACAGCTAGGAACGCTACGATCAAGGATGCGCGGCATGCATGTGAAAAATACGTAAAAACTAATGTTGCGATTTATCTGTGGGGAATTTGTTTATCTGACATTGTATTCATCACAATTTTTCTAAAGCCGTGTAAAATGTTGCGTGCCAGTCGCTTTTTGGAAATTATTTAACCTCCCCTGAAATTAATTTCATGTGTGCCGTGTTTGCCGTGCACCATATGCTTTTGCAACGCAAGAGGTACTGCGTCACCACTTTCGAACACGATAGTAGATTTTGACATTCGACGATGGGCCACGTCACTGCGGGGCAAAAAGTTGGTCGTTGAGTGATTTTTATTTCCCAACTTATAAGCATAACTCCGTTTACATTACATAGATGTTGGACAACACATTTGAGCATGAGTTGCACAAAATTACACACCCAGCGACCAGAGACTCGCTCGACTCTACAGCTTCACGTCCCAGTTGCCTTCCTCGGCTGCGCGTCAGTTGCTGGTCTGTACCAAGCAAGGCAACGTCAGATCCAACACCCACTGGCCTGTACAACAATGACTACAGTGAAAATACCACATTCTTTCCCTTCAATTTTTCTTTAATCAACCTTTCTAGCTTTGGATGGGGGAATAATGGGTGCTATGATTCTGATGACGATGAAGATATTTCTGAGTATTTACTGGAGGAAGTCAATGGAGACTTTCCAAGGGCTCGGAGACGACATTGCGCCACACTTCGATGGCGTACTATTCACCAGATCGATCGTATTCTCGACAGAGGGATGACTCCAAGTCCATTGGAGTTCGGACATGTACTGGGATTGTGGCCTCGCTGGCTGCAGGGGCGAACTATCGACGGAGACCTGGTGATGTATGAGGAGCTTGGAAAAGTTACTGGGGCAAAGTTGAGGGCAGCGCGCCTGAGTCCAGCAGTCTTGGCCCGTCATATGGCGCTAATATGTGAGTATATCATCCGCTGTGTAGACATATACGAGGCCGCTTCGGACAATTGCAAAGATAAACATCTCGAAGATAGTATCGGAACGCAGCATATTGATGACGAATCAGAGAAGCAGGGGCCGACACATGACGTGAAGCACGTCAAAATTTACTCTCAAGCAGGCCGAAACAACTGGCATGACGCCTACACTGAATTTCCTCCCCGACCGCGCCTGACCCTGATAATTTCGATGGCAGGTATATCATCGGCTTCTTTCTTCGCCGACATGGCCGTCCGCAGAGCTCTGCAGGTATGGGGGCACATCCTGGCGGCCCATTATCCAGGACTCGTGCACCGGATCCTCCTGGTCAACGTGCCGGCGTGGTTATCACGTGCCCCAATGAGTCTTTTCAAGCCGTTGGGTCTTTTCCCACAGGTGTGGAAGAAGAAGATGTGGCTCGTGCTCCCTTACGGATCCAAAAACACACCGAAGCGCTTAGAGGGTAGCCATCGGGCCCTTCCAGCCTGGACGGGACCCTCACGTTCCACCCGTGTCCTGCATGGTCTCGATGAGATTATCGACCCCCGAGTCCTCTCTGCGGAAGTGTGTCCGGGGGATGGCTTGAACGAAGATGATCCCATAAATTCTCAGGAGTGGGGCCTGCTGCAGCACATCATTCATGCAAATCACAGACCGGAATGAGGAGGAAGATAAAAAGCGGAAGGATACTTTTGAAGATCAAAGGAATAGAAGAAGAAATATTGGAAGAAACAGAAGTACGCTTAAACTTAGGGTGTGCAGTGTGAACAAGTCCGGGCGCGAAGTGTTTGTAGGAGAGAAAGCATGTGGAGAGAACCTCATAAATGGGAATTAAAATGAGCGAAGATAAAGGAACCAAGAAGGCCAAATATGTGAAAAGGGTATCACGTAGTGTACGCGTGGGGCATAGGTGAGATAGAACATCCATACATGAGCGTAGCTTTGCTTGAGGCGACAGTAGTGTACCGACAAATATCGACAATGACAGTGAAAACACAGTGCCCCCGTGCCAACACCAGGTACTGAAAAGATAGCGAAATGCTGACAACCAGATCAGGGATTTTTTCCACAGTTTTGGGAGTTAGATACACGTTTTACATTTTTACAACCAAAGCTATCCCTTCCCAACCTCTATTTGTACTCTACGCTTCATTTTGATCTCCCACTCTATCAGCCAAGCCTTCGTATTCCTTTATTTTTGTTGTTTGATCTCTACACATTCACCTTTGCCTGTTTTCTGAGCTCCTCCTTCTCCTTCATCTTTCGCATCCTCATCCTCCAAATCCTCCGTTTCCTTCTCTCCGTCCTCCTCCGCCTCTTTGTCCTCTTCCCTCCTTTCACTCCCCGCCTGGCTATTCAGTCGCTCCTTCGACCCTGCATTTCTCCCTCCAGCTATCTCTCCTTGCCGCCTGCGTCGCAGCTCCGCTGTGGCCGTCTGGTGACAAGCCACGCACAGGGTCCTAAAATTCTCCAAGCCTCGCAAGCCCCCTCCTTCCGCGACTGGAAGGATGTGGTCGGCGTGCCAGAAAAGCCCGCTATTGAAAGGACGGCGAGGTCCCCGGGGGCGTGGCCTCGTTTGGGCCCCGTAGACGGTGGACGTGACCCAAGCTTTGCCGACGCCATCGCCGACCTGACACTTGCCTTGTTTCAGCCCTCGGACTTTCACCTTGCCCTCCAATATCGTGCCCGCCACTTTTTCGTCCACCACCGCCTGAATCCCTCCCAAAGCCTTTTCCCCCTTTCCTCCCCACCCAGCTGCCCAGCAGGTCCGCCGCACTTGCAAGTAGAGGGCATGCGCGTCGATCGCACACAGGGCGCACCGTCCCTTGTCACGTACCAGCAGACATTTCCTCACGTAGGAGCCGCTCGTGCGAAGCCGGTGTTCATGCACGCAGGCGGGCGAGCAGAACGTATTGGCCTTCTTGGGGCATTCTTGCTGGCAGAGGCGGCAGAGGGCCCGTCCGTGGTCACCTCGGGCCAGGTCCGCTTTGTTGACTTTTCCCCGTCGGTCGCTGTAGCGATCCGTGCTGTGCGAAGGGAAGTTTGCCAGCCGCCGCGCACGCAGACAGGCATGGAGGCGGATAGCGAGTTGAGCTTTGGTTCGGCCCGTGGCAGGCACACCCAGGGCACGGAGATGGGCCCGGAGCTCGGCAGCGGGGCGGGTGGCCAGCTCCTCTGGGTTTTCCTCCCCGTTTTCCGCGTGGATGGACGGCGAATCTGGGTGCAGTCGAAGCGCAGCTGGGAGGGGTTGCCGTGAGGGGGGAAAGGGGGGGGAGGAGGGGCTGGAGGTGGAAGACGAGGAGGAGATCGATATTGGAGAAGGAGGGCCCAAATAGTCAATGTCGTCCCCACACCCTAATGCCTTCCCTGCTCCCGACTGTTCGACACGCGTTTCCCCTCCATCGACACTGAGTTCTCGAGCTCTCCTGTTGGTTGTCCCACGCTTTATGGTCTCTGAGACCCCGCCTTTCCCCGGCTTCGGGTCCTCTACGCACATCTTCCCGCCTGACGTCACAGGCAAGGTGCTTTCCCCAAGATATGTATCTTGGGCACCATCACAGCCAGCACTTCTTCTCGTCCAAGAAGCGGGTGATATATCAACGTCACTGATCCTGCCATGCTCACTCTTGCGCCGCTTGCTGGCCCTTGTGTCGTACGGTGGAGAGGTCAAGTCGACCGGACTGAGTGAAAAGGCTTTGGGAGTTGCGTCTCCAATCCACACTGCGTCACCTAATCGGGCCCCCTTTTTCTCATCGTAATCTTCCTTTTCTTCACCCCCACTCTCGCGTTCTCCCTGATTCAGGGAGCATTCCGTTACATTGGTCGATGCTGTCCCTGCATCTTCGTGCAGTCTGTTGACAGGAACTCGCTCGCCTTGGAAAGGTCCCTCTGTTCGTGAACATGGTGCGGCGACCGCAAAGATGCATGGTGCTTTTGAGAAATGACCGTCTATCGATACCAATTTTGGGACATGGTTTTGAGTAAGAGCCTTCGCGGCGCAATCAGTTCCAGTCCCATTTCGCACTGCTGTGTTTCTGAGTCGTAACTGCTTCTGAGCCCTTGCGGTAACGCAGAAATTGCCTTCACCAGTTCCAGTAAGATCGATCAAGTCTTCATCCTCGCAGTCCTCCATTCCTCATACCACTTTTGTGTCAGGATGTATTGTAGTGGGATAGCGATACGGGCTGGTAAGATGGGTTAATCCAGCGACACATGAAGCAGTCCAACAGCGTTTTGGCGACATGCAGGATCTAACAGCCCGTGGCAAGTTCAGTCGCGTGCAAATTCCTGTCCTCAAGAGTCTCGCCAATGTTGTCTTTTTCTCCTGCGTATGACACAGGGAGCATTGAATATATGGACGTCATCCATGTTGCCATTGCGCGTGGAGACGTTTCCCGTGTGCAGGCCTTGTGCGAGGCAGAGCCCGACCTCCTCTACCTCGACGATTGGCAGGCTCGGACCCCCTTGATCCTCAGCGTGCTAGCTGACAGCCTTCCCCTGGTGCGTTTTTTTGTTGAAGAGGTGGCGCCGGAGGCGCAAGCCACAGTGGACGAGCGCACTGCGCCTGATGGGAATACGGCCTTGTTTTACGCTTGTCGAGACGGACGGATTGAGATAGCTGAGTACTTGCTGAAGCGGGGTAAAGCAGATCCATTCCAAAAAAATAGATACAACACAACATTATTTATGATAGCTGCAGCCTCAGCCCCGTCTACATGTGCCGAAAACAAGGAGGGCAAGGGTCCTAGTGCAAGCGGTGTCATACTTTCTTTGCTTGAGGCCATCAATCGCCGTGGAGGAGGGGGACGGGAGGGACATCTGTACGATTGCTTGAATGCGTGTAACAGCAACAACAAGACAGCGTTGGCATTAGCATGCGAGCGAGGGGCACTGGACATCATCTCGGTCTTGATCGCCGCGGGGGCAAATCCCTACTTGTTGTCTGCGGGTAAAGAGGAAGTTTTCAAGTCAAGCACGGATGGCGACCCTTCCAAGAAAGAAATCCTCGTGTCCTGCATACAGGAGGCACGACGAGCCCCTGAACGAGTTTATTTCATGTCGAAAATTCGGTGTCTGGCAGACACGATGCATGCCTTGAGAAAATCCACAGAGGCGAAGGAGTCTTTGACGGCCGAAGCAATAGCCGAGGTCTCAGAATGTGATGGTGAGGAGGGACAGCAGGATGTTCATATCCAAAATATAAAATCTCGGTGTGATCAAGAGCTTCAACATTATCAAATGAAGAAATCCATGGCCATCGCCTCCGAGGTACTCAAGCGTCGAGTGGAGGGGAAGACGGAGATTCCACGCGTGTTATTGACCACGGAAGGGGACGAAAGGCTGCGAGAGGTGGCACGTCATGTGCTCATTGAAGGTGGATTGAAATTGGAGCTATTCGTAGAACTAATGGAAGGACTAGTCGTTCCTCAATGGTTCTATGACCACTTGTAGTGATGCAGTCCTCAACATTTGTACAAACGGGAAATATACCCATTCATGCTTTTATCCTGTCTTTGCATCGCGCCGGAATTATTCCTTTTAATTTTTTTAAATCATTGAATGCTCACGGCTATCTATTTCAACCCAACAACCCAAAAGGATAATTTCCAACTTCTTTCAACCTTATTTCGTATTTTGAATTCTGTTGTCTTCATGGAATAACTCTCATCCTTCCCGGCCATCTTCAAAGCGCCAACCACTAAATTTTCTAGCCCCTGACAGCGGCTTGTTTAGGCTTCAATACAGCACGCTCCATAAAAACAGTACCCGCATAGCCTACCAGAAATCCCACTGTCAAATTAGCCCACGGGTACGCTTCCATCCACGATTGATTCGACCCACCACCCAGTCCTCCACTCCCATAAGTGGAAAATAAGCGGGAATGGAATCCGGAATGGGTACAGCGCCGGTGCATCGTCGTAACAATATAACGGGAAAGCATGCTTTGATGGAGTGTCGCCCAACGACCTGTTTTCTTGCAAACTAAAACAAGAAGGAATCGAAAGATGTCAAGAAGACATATATGCCAGTCCTATAAGCAAAAGTATTCTCAACAGACCCAACAGACCGAACAGTCATAATTTCCTTAGTCCCGCATGATCACAAATACGATACAGAGGAGCAGTCCACATGCTTGTGCAATTCACGGTCTCGGAAAAACCTCACGAAGAAGAAGAAACTTACGTGCAGCATCACAAAATCCTTAGCGTATACAAATCACCGCATTACCGTCTATCAGTGGAAACACGAGATTTCAGACTTTTCTTCTCCTGAGGAAAAAAAAAGCGCCAGGTTATCCTTTTGGTAGCAGCTCGGAACGCGACGTACCCCTCGACGCCTCAACACGCCCCGCTGCGTGCAGGGACTCCTTTGGTCGCATTAATGTAACTCAGTCATTTTTCCGAACCGCGTCGAAACTTTCATGTGGACGTCACTTTTCTCATTCCACGTTTTACAGTGCATCTTGGAGCTTGTTGGTGAATCGTCGAGGATTAAATAATCATTAAGGCTCAAGAGCACCACTGAGGTGGTGGTCCTAGCTAGCTGGTAGTATCAGGCCAAGTGAAAGCTCAATCCACACGAGACCCGAACCCCACCCGGCACGTCAACGCATTTTCCACCAACGTTTTGCGCGTAGAGCATGCGCTCTCTGCCCACGTGCCTAGCTTCCTTCCTCTCAGCCACTTTAATTACGACGATGCTTTCTCTCGTGCTCCTGACCGCAGCTCGACGCGGTACGACCGCGGCTGACCTGAATAAACCTTCACGCACAACTGCCTTTTTCCCTACTATCGCGCGGTACTTCTACAACATTCCGCAACCGTCGTGTCCATTTCCTGTACAAGGACCCCCTGGGACAACTTCCACCTTCCAATCTCACCGGCGCCAGGGCAAGTTTCAGGTCCTAGCTTCCGTCAAGGTTCCTCAAGATGTAGCGCGAGGAAAAAGGTAAGGGCATAGAACTGCTCGTAAACGTGTTTGAAGAGAAGAATGTAGACAGTATGATGTAATGCGTCGCTAACATCAATGTGGTTCGTCGCTGCCATTGCCCTCCCAACAACAGTACATTGTCTACCTCCTCCCTGTCGGGGGTCTTACCAGCAGCACCAGCCATTGTAAGAGTCTTGGACGACGGGATCAAAAAGCCTGCACGAGACGACCGGCAGTACAGGATGATCTGGCTCAAGAACGGAATGCAGGTGGGAAAATTGGTGGAAGAAAAAACATGTCCGCAGAGACGCGACATATTGACAGAACACTTCCCAGGTACTCTGTCATAACGAATATGTTTTCCTTTCTTATACCAATATCTAGGTCCTCCTTACCTCGGACCCAACGACGGACGTCGCTTCCGCTTCGATGAACATCCATGCGGGCCACTTCCAAGACCCGGAGGCCTTCGCCGGGCTGGCGCATTTCCACGAGCACATGTACGGCGCTTTGACGATGCCGATTACGACAGTAATGATGGTGCTCTACCTCTCGCTTCTAGATGGACCATGAAAAATTTGTTTTCCTCCGCAAAGCTATGGGATTGTACTCGATGAGCCACGTTTAAAGTATACGAGTATAAATCGGACGACCCTGCTCTGTTCATATCAGGGCATCCCTTTTCACTGCTCCCTTCTCCGGCCCCTATTTCCCCCTGATCTTTCTTCCTCTAGGCTCTTCTTGGGTACGGACCGCTACCCAAAGGAGGGGGAATACGAACAGTTTTTGAACCAGAACGGCGGGAGCAGTAACGCCTACACTGCTATGGAGGATACCAATTATTACTTCTCGGTGAGGCATGAGAGGAAGTTACTAGAAGGATAGAAAACGCACGCCGACGGCGGTGAAGACCATGTGAGTCAGTTGGACGGTGTGCACTCACTCCTATGCCACCCTCTGGGATTTTCTTCCCTTGTTCTCTCGCCGTCCCTTCAGATCAAATGGGAGGAATTGCAGGGTGCCTTGGACCGATTCTCGGCGTTTTTCACCTGTCCGCGTTTCGACAACGCCTCCACCGAGAGGGAAATGAAAGCGGTGGATTCCGAGCACACCAATAATCTGCAGGATGATGTAAGGAAGGAGGAAGGAGTAGAGGAAGGGACTATGGCGGTGGGTCGCTCGGTGCATGGTTGGAAGGGCTTGGTCCCTCCCTTCTCCTTTCTCCGCCTCGACCTCCCACTGAATCCTGCCTCCCTCCTCCCTCTATGCCTGCACCCTTTTTTCTTCCTCTCTTAAAAGGGATGGCGTCTCTTCCAGCTGCAGAAGTCCACCGCCCACCCCGAACATCCTTTCCACAAGTTCGGATCAGGGAACCTGAGGACGCTTCTTCCCCCCCCAGGTAACGTGCCGCCGTGTCCGTCTTCCTCCTCCCTTCCACCCCTCCCCTCGCCCGCCCAGGAAGAGGCAGGACTGACGCACACCTACCGTGCACCTTACTCTCCCTGCTCCCTTCCTCCTATTCCCCCCCTGGTTTTAGAAAAGGGTGGGATGGAGGCAACGCGCGAAGCCCTCCTTGCTTTCCATACCACGTACTACTCGGCGGACATCATGAAGCTCGCCATTGTCGGCCGGGAGGATTTGGACACGTTGCAGGTGCGTGGAGGAGGAAAGGGGGTGGGGTGGAGGATACAGAGAGGGTCCAAGGCGAGGGTAGGATGGCCGGGATCTGCTGCGACGGGGTGTGGGGCCACTCTCGTCAGCGCTGAATAGCTATGAAGGAACCCTTTTCCTTCTCCTTTCTCCCCTGTCCTTGGTCGACCTGGCTCCTTCGTGCTTTCTCTGGCTCTCTTTCGTGTTTGGATCCGATAATTTCGTTTCCATGCCGCGTCCTCTCCATTTATACTGTAGGATTGGGCTGTGCAGTTGTTTGCTGGCGTGAGGACGACCGGGCAGCCCTCGCATTTCCCATACCCGGTTGAACCCTGGGATCCGAGCAGGTCAGAGGGGAGGAGGCGGGGAGGGAGGGCTAAGAAGACGGAGGAAGGAGGTTCACGGTTTGGGAGGGCGCAAATTTGAAGCGTCAAGTGGGGTTCATCTCCATGTTTGGAAAGTGCGACAAGTCGAAACTGATCCGCAAGGTATGGTTGCGTTGTGCGGCAGACTGCGATCGTCCGTGCGTCGTGGCGGTCTCTCGACGGTTGTGTCCTCGGTCCTAGCAGCATTGATGTCGAAAATCTCTCTGCCTCATGGGGGGGGGCGACCAGCCGGGAGGAAAACGAGGGCGTTGCACCGACCCTAACCCTCACCTTCCATGCGTCATGTGCACAGGCTCGGGACCCGGCTGGACGTGGTGCCGGTGAGGGAAATGCGTCGGCTCTCATTGGCCTGGCCCCTGCCCCACAATTGGGAGAAGCAACGGGCACTTCAGGTGCGTGAATAAAGGAATCGGGCGAGTACAGTCCCCGCACGATGTATGAGGACAAGGAGATGTAGAGCACGCTCTCAAGCCGCCCTCGTTCCCTTCCTCCCTTCCCTTCCCCGCCAGTCCTCAAAGCCGGCCCGCTACCTCGCCCATCTACTCGGTCACGAGGGGAAAGGCTCCCTCCACTCCTACCTGAACTCCCAGGGGTGGATCGAGAGCCTTTCTGCTGGATCCTCCGTGAAGACTGCGGACATGGATATGTTCAAGGTGGGAGGGAGGTTGGGAATCATGCTGTGCATCAGTTCCTGTTAAGGAGCGGCGAACGGCACAAATTGATCTTGCGCTCTGCTCTGACACCGCTCCTTGTCCCTTTCCCGCGCAAATGTTAACTTTTTCTCGGCCACCGCCAGGTCAGCCTCTCCTTGACGCAAGCGGGGATGGAGCACATCGAGGAGATCGTTGGCCTCGTGTATCAGTACCTGAAGGTAAATGCCCTCATCTTCCTCCATCTCGCCCCCCCCGCCTCCTCACATGTTTTTTTCTGTACCTTTTCTCTCTTCCTACTGACGCCCTCCCAGCTCCTGCGCTCGTCACCAGTCGACCGGAAAGTCTTTGAGGAGCTGAAGACGATGAGCGAAATAAAATTCTTGTTCCGCGAGAAGGAAAACGCCGTCGACTTTGCCAGCGGCAGTAAGTTTCCCAAGATGGGGAGCAGGGGGAGAGAGGACCCCACGGCTTCGGAGTAGGATAGCAAGAGGGTGGCAGGCCTGTCTGTTGTCACTCGACCTTAAATGTACACTTTTTTATCGTCGCATTCGCTCCTTCACCCCCTTCCTCCCTTCCTGCCAGTCTCTTCCATGATGCACGAATACCCCCCCGAGAACATCCTCTGGGGACCCTATGCCCTGGATTGGGACGAGCAGGCCGTGAGAGACTACCTCTCGCTCCTCACTCCAGAGCGTATGCACTTGACCGTCGTATCTAAGGTAGGGGCGGAGAAAGGAAAGAGAAGAGGGAAAGAAAGGAAGGGAGGGAACAAGGGAAGGAAGGTAGAATACTCCGCGGTCTCATCATCATCATCATGGTCTCATCTCATCATTTCCCCTCCCATATCCCACAGGCATTCGAAGAGGAGGCGCAGAAGGAAGCATGGGCCAAGGAGAAATGGTACGGGACATTGCACAAATTGGAAAAACTGCCCGAGGTACGGAGAAGGGAGGAGTGAAAAAAGAGCGAGTGTTGACGGGTCTTCTTTGTCGAACATCATGATTAATCGCCCATTGTCTTGTGTTCCACTAACCGCTCCCGTAATATATACTGATATCAGGCAAAAGTAGCCGCCTGGTCGAATCCGCCAGAAATTCATCCAATGCTCAGCCTTCCTTCTCCCAATGAGTTCCTCCCCACGGACTTCTCGCTCATATGCGAGCAGCCCGCATACAAGGTAATCAAGGCTCTTCCCTCCCGTTCTCTCTCTCCCCTTCCCACCTTCTCGCCTTCCCTCAACTCAAAAATCCCTTAAACGCGTTTTCTCCTTTACTCTCAGAGCCTCGCCCCGGACGACCCCGTCCATCCCTTTCCCCCCTCTCTCCTCTTTCCTTCCTCCGCGCAAGCCTTGCCTGCTTCCCTGCCTGCTTCCTCCCCTGAACGGGGGGTGAAGGTCTTCCACAAGCTCGACACAACATTCAAAGTACCCAAGGTCCAATTTTTTGCGCATCTGCTCAGCCGACAGGTAGGCAGGGATGGAAGGAGGGGCGACAGGTGTGATGGAGAGATAGAAGGAGAATAGATTAGGCGCGAGCGAGTGTAAGGATAAAGTTGAAAAATAGGCCACGAGGGTTACTCTTCCCGCCCCTCGCCAACGTCCTTCCTCTCTTTCCCTCCCTTGCGGTGCTGTAGTCGATGATGAATGCTTACAACATGGAATTACCGTCTGAACCACACCCCTTCCATTAAGGGGTTTCCATTCCCCCTCTTCGGTGGGGGAACAAGAAGCTGAATGAGAGTTTTGCGGCTTGACTGAGACTACACACCCGGAGGCCCAGCACCCTCACGGATGCGCACCTCTTTCGCTTTGGACCCATGTCTCCTTCCCTGCCCTCCCCATTCCCCTTCCCTTGCCAGATCTACTCCTCTCCTCCCTCGGTGGTCCTCCACCGTTTGTACAACATGCTCCTGCGTGATGAACTCAACGAATTCGCCTACGAAGCCGCCATGGCCGGCCTGTCTTATTCTGTGACCACTCGCACCACTGGCTTGAGCGTCAAGGTATTCCCTTCAAGCCCCTCTCTTTGTCTGCCTCGTCCTTGCTTGCACCTTTATCATGGCAAGGAGAATTTTCCTGTAACCGTTTTCCCCTCCCTTCTTCCCTTCTCCCGTCTTCCAAGGTGTCTGGCTACTCGCACAAGCTCCCCGTGCTCCTCGAGAAAGTGGCGGGCAAAGCCAAAGGTTTGCTGCAGGAGATCAAAGACAAAGGCGCGAACGACCCGGAGGTGAGTAAGAAGTTTCTTCTCCGTCTGGCCCCTGCGGTCACCTCCTCGGCTAGGTCTTGTAACCTCTCCCATTGATCACCCACCCATGCACACGCAAAGCCTGCGTGCCATCAGCCCTTTCGTTGCTTGTCTGGTCAATATATACCGACCTTTGCCACTTCGTCCTCATTCTCTCTTGTTTCCTTTCTTCCTCTCTTCCCATGCCCCCGTCTCCCCCTCCAGATTCAGCAGAAGTTCAACAAGCACCGCCTCACCCTTCTACGAGAGTACATGAATTTTGATCGAGAAGCGCCGTACGAGCGCGCTCTGTACAATACACGTCAAGTTTTAGGTAGAGCCCCCCTCGCTTTCTCTTTTTTGTCTATGCTGAGATGATTCCCGCCCGCGAACCTCACGAGCTCGCACCGTGGCTTCCCCGCGCTAAGTGTCCTCCCTCTCTCCGTTCCTCTCTTTCCTCTTCTCCGCAGACGGCCAGGCCTGGCACCTTGCCCAATACATCCAAGTCCTCAACGATCACTCCACTTGCAACGTGCAGGCGATGACTGACGTTGTCGAGGAGGGTGCGTGTTTGCCTCCGTCCCCCTCTTATTTCGACCCCTTTACGCCGCCAATTGTCTCTCTTTATTCATGTTTCAATGGCCTCTCACTTTCTTCACCCCTTGTCTCCCTCCCCTCTGTCCCCCCTTCATCCCGGCACTTTGTCTCTTTAAGGCATGGCTCGTCTGGATTGCGATGCCTACGCGCACGGGAACGTGAACGCTGAGGAGGCTCTGAGTTATTTCCAAACCCTCAAAGATGTACGTTTGATGAATTTGGAGGAGAAGGAGTTCTGCGTTGTGTAGGGAGAGCGAGAGGACAGTTTAATGAGGCTTGTTTCTCCTCCATTGCTTCTGTACACAATGGCATGAAGAGAAGTATCAGAATGTAGCAAGACGAAGAAGAGGGAGACCCACTGACCTATCGCCACGTTGTCGTGGTCTTTCCTCTATCTTCTTCCTCCTTTCTCCCTCCTTCCTCCCCTCCATCCTTTTCTTCCTGTCTCGGGATGCTCAGTCCTGGGGATTTTCTCCTCTCTACGACGGAGAGCAGCCAGAGGAGAGGGCGGTGATGCTACACGCCAATAGCACATTGATTTATCAGACACCCGGCCCGAATCCGGAGGAGGACAACAGCGCCACCGAGGTTTACATTCAGTGTGGACCGACGCACTTGAGTGGAGGGGTGAGTCACGGACACGGGACGGGATGAAGGGAGGGGAGGAGGAAAGGAGGTTAGGGAAGAGGGCATCTTTTTTTTTTCCTCCCTCTTTGGTGTGAAGTGAAGTGGAATGTGGTCGCAGGCGTGCTGCTCTATGGGTGACTACCAGTTTATTGACAACCCCATCGTACAATTCTCAGGACACAAAATCCGACGTCATCCTGGACGTACTTTCCCATATGGCCTCTACAAGTGCCTATCAAAGACTGCGAACGGAGCAGCAGCTTGGTTACATAGTGTTTGCCTTCCTGCGCCGCCTGAACGGGGGCCAGGGGTTGAGTGTGGTGGTCCAGTCGCCCTCCGCCTCGCCGCCCCAGTTGGATGGCTTCATTGAGGTGGGAAGGGACGGAATGGGCGCAGAGAAAACGGACTGTGGAAGCGTCGAAAAGGATGGTCTTCAAGATTTGGTCGGTTGCTTTTGTGGAACGTGCATTCATGCGTATATTAAGGCTATATTCTCATCACCCACAGGACTGGATGGCCGATTTCCGTGAGAAGGAGCTGGGGACACTCTCGGACGAAGATTTTGAGTCGCATCTGTTGGCGGTGGAGTCCATGAAGCTCGAGAAGGTGGGAACGAGGGGGAGAGAGATGAAGGGGATGGAAGAGAGGATGTGCGCAAAAATGGTGATTTTTCTTACCACATCCTTTTTGGATCACAGGACAAGAGGCTGAGCGAGGAGGCTTACCGGCACTGGGCTCAGATTGTCGAACGTCGTTATGACTTCTACCGAGAGAAGAGGTGCGCATTCCCCTCAGTCACCTTTTCCGCTTCCTTCCTTTTCGAATCCTGTGTTCCGTTATCCCTTCTCCATTGTCGTGAGTTCCAAGTTCCGCAGACCCGCCTTGTGCGTTCTCGCCGTGCCCCTCTCCATGTCACCTTACGCCTTCCCACGCGCTTTCGTCATTCCACCTGCAGAGAGGTTGCCGTTCTCCGCACGCTCACCAAAGAAGACTTGCTGTCTTTCTGGGATACCCACATCTCCGCGGCCACTGCCCCCGCCCGGAGAAAGCTGGCGGTGTACGTCCATTCCTCCAAGCATGCGGACACATGCCGTCCTGATGTGTCGGAGAGGGGGAAAGGCGTGATACTGGTGGAGTCGATGGAAGCCTTGCGGAAGCTGAAGCGGGGCTTGAGCTTATTTCCGGCGCCGGGAGAGGTGGAGTGGGAAGGACGCGGGTGAGGAGAAAGGAAGGTGTTGTTGGATGAAAAAAGAAAACTTGACGAGATCTTGTGTGTTTAGACTAGCGAGTAGTATATTGCGCAAAGCTTGTCATAATGTAAGAAAGTAAAAGATGCAAGGTGAAGAATGATGACGCTTGATGCGTGTTCATGTAATGAACATTTCCTCTTGTATCAAGGTTGTCGAAGTGTTGCGTGATTTGGGAAAAAAATCACAAAAATACAGAAAAAAATGAGGTACTGAAGCCTCTCTAGCGAAAAAGTAACGCCAACCCGAGATAAGAATAAAGGTGGCGCATGGTCCTTGAAAGCCCTTCGCTGGATCGATATGTTTCTGGTTCCAAATTTCATTTTAAAATTGCTTCCTTCCCATGTGTATGGTTTGCTTGAACTATGCCTCGTCACACAACGCCTCCAAAAGCGCGCGGACCGCGGGAGGGACGGTTGGACTTGCTACCCCCTTCTTTTCTTTGGTTCTTTTTTTCTTCTCACCCAAAGACACTATGGCAGAGGATAGCTTCGCTAGGTCATCTGACCTAAGGTACCTGCAATAAAGGGATGGGAATGGCGGGAAGGCGAGATAGTTCAGCGGATTTCAACATCGGAAAGGATGAGGTGAATACATAACGTTGCTCGTACAAACGAGCGCATCATCACAAGGGGAGAACACCGATGAGATTGGGAAGAAGGGTAAGCACAGTGAGAAAGAAGAACGTAGTGAAAAGAAGGGAAGCGAGTAGAGGTAGAGGAACAGGGGGACGAGAGACAGGGAGCTTCACGTACTTGGATAGGTAGATTAGAAGCTGGAAGTCCGCTAGCTTGCTCAGAAGCTTCTTGTCGCGCGTCTCCAGCCATCTGTGTGCACCAAAGGCAAGGAAATAAAATCTCTTATGCGATCGCCCTCCCCCCCTCCTTCCTCGCTGCCCCTCCCGTCTGCCTTCCTATCCTACCTATTCCCTCTTTCTCGCCCCAGGAGGGCCGCTCGAAGATCCTCGTCGTCCTTCAGGGCCGGTAAGGCGTTTCGCACAATGGAGGATGCGATGGAGGGCGGCAGGGAGGACGGGGTGGAGTCAGGGGTGATGGCTAGAGGGAGGGTGAAGAGGGCCGCATCTACCTCCCGCCGTGTTTTCCCCGAGACAAAGACGTCGCTGGAGTCGCAAGGAGGGATACGAATGAGGGGGACATACACGGAAAAAATGACGTAATGTCACCACAGGACTCCCTCTCTCCCGTCGTCAGTCTGCGTTGCCCCCCCCCCCCCCCCCCCCCCCCCCCCCCCCCCCTTCCCCCCCCCCCCCCCCCCCCCCCCCCCCCCCCCCCCCCCCCCCCCCCCCCCCC
>Ga0102934_1000474_pt1 | contig 26964 bp, 19 predicted proteins | sample SalPonR2_A_D1_MG_FD_78175 | JGI IMG/M metagenome (GOLD analysis project Ga0102934, IMG submission 78175) | Salt pond soil microbial communities from South San Francisco under conditions of wetland restoration - Salt Pond MetaG R2_A_D1_MG | ecosystem: Environmental > Aquatic > Marine > Intertidal... | reverse complement strand
CAAGAAACGCACAAGAAACGCAGTTTCTTGACGCACTTTCTTGAAATGGAAAGACCTCTACACCTTTAATCCTATCCCCGCCTTTAGCAAAAGAGCTGTAGCTTTTACAAAGCCGAATCGGCCGTACAGCATTTTAACGTACATTCCCATCGCTGATTTTGGAGGGGTTTCAACTTCACCTCGGCGCTGCATACAAATTGCATGGGAAGTGCATGCCGAGACGCAGAGCCCGCAGCCAATGCAGCGGTCCGGTTCCACTGCTGCGATCTGTGGTTCTGCTTTGCCTCCTGCGGACGCTTCGGTGGATTTACTGTTCGATATATCAGCCATGGAGATGGCATCCATCGGGCAGCGGGGAAGGCAAAGTGTACATCCTATGCATCGTGTGTGATCAATTTTCGCGATATAGTTCGAATGTAAAAATGAGCCTGGGTTCGGCAATTTTTTTGCCCGGGAGAGAATAGCACAACAACAGCTGCAGCAGCTGCAAATAAACACTGGGTGCTGTGTGTTCTGGGCTTGTAGTACCAATCCCTCTTTTTCTGCCTGCCGAAGAAAATCCAGTGTTTCCTGCTTGGTAAGCTTCGTGCCTCGGTTTTCCGTGATTACCTGGGAAGCGGCGCTTTCAAGGGCAAGACAGGTCTGTTTCATCTCTGTTTGACGGCATTGCTCTCCTATCAGTTCGCGCCCTTGGCGGCATACGCAGTTTTGCAAGGCAAAGGGGCCCGTTGAATTTTCAATTACATGGCGGATGTTGTCATATTGGCTTACCGCCCTATCGGGAAGGATTGTTTCATTAATAGGTATGGTCCGCATTTGGCGCGGTTTTTCCTGTATAAAATCCTCCATAAAGGCTTCGTCCATATAGGCCGAAGCCTCATATTCAAAATCGCGGGTAAGTCTATCAACCTGAAACTCATACAAACCGACGGCAAAGGGGAGCTTTCCGTACAGTCTGACAATCTTTCCCCGTTTTCTTGCAAGAGTACTGTGTACCGCCTTTTTCTTTACAAGATTATGCAGAAGTTTTTCGGTTGTAGAGAGGTCAATGTGGTGATCCCTACGCTGTGCTCGACGGTGTATCCGCCGGGCAGGCTCCGGGAGCATACTTAGATTAAGGGCGATTCGGGCCTCGTCTTCTGTAAAAAAACGCTTTAGGATATCAATTTCTATGCCCGATTCCGACTGCGGAAAGGCTACGGGCATCGTATCCAAATGAGATCGTAGTTGTGTATATACATCGTTGGAGGATTGCATGTACCAGTGTAGTGTAATTGGTCGTTTCAGTACTGTCTATAGCAGCCGTTTTAAAATGCTGCGGGCTTGGAAGGGGGTGGGGGAAATATCAATAAGGGCATTACAAATTGAGAGGAAGAGTGGGGGGCGGCTTAAAACAGCGGCCCCCCTTACATCTTACTTCAGAAACTTGCTGACAAAGGGAGATGTCTGACCTTCCCGCAGAAAGTGTCCCGAGGGGCCTTCACCGAGGAATTCGGAGAACCATGATTCGTGTTCTATCTCCTCATTGAGGATAGCTTGAGCGAGATCGTAGGTCCGATGGTCCTTACCGGCGGTAAGGTTGCATATTTCTGAATACCCGCGGACAGCACAGCGTTCCGCCTCTACCAAGACCTTGAGAATTGCCTTTACATCGGAGGGATCTGAAGGGAGAGAAGCCGGCGGACAGGCTGAGATGTTGTGAAAATCGACCATATTTCCCGGTAGTTCACCCCCCAATTCGTATATACGCGGAACGAGGGCTTCAAAGTGATTTCGATCTTCGATACGGGCGGTTTCCGCAATTTCTTTGATTCCTTCTCCTTGCAGTCCGATCAGGTTTACTCTCAGGATGGTGTAATAATAGAATGTAGTGAGTTCCGCTGATGCGTTCTTAACGAGCAGATCTACCAGTTGATCTGCATTGACTCCGGCCTTTTCGACCATTTCTCTTGCTACTCTTGCCATAATGTAGCCTCCTTAAATTTGTTTCAGTGACAGGGTCACTAAAGTATATATTAAGAATAAGAATAATTCTTATTCTAAAATATCTGTTAAAAAAACTTTTTCCTATGCCTTATGTGCGCTTACATTGTTCACACAATCCGTAAAAATCGAGCCGATGATTGTGTATCTTGTACTCGGTGTGTTTTTCGACCAGGTGTTCAAGGGACGGGTCGAAGGGAATTTGTAAATCGCGGATAGCTCCGCACCTTTCGCATATAAAATGATAATGCTTACCTGTATTGGCATCAAAATGATCGGTTGAATCATCGAATTGGATGCTCTTTATCAAACCCTCCGATACTAGAATATTGAGATTTCGATACACCGTTCCAATGGCAACCGATGGGTATTCTTCCCGCAAATTGTCGTACACCCAGCGTGCGGTAGGGTGGGCTTCAGTGCTTTTTACCAGTTCAAGTATACTGTCGCGAAAATCGCTTTTGTTCAGCCGCGCCACTTAGACTCCTTAAGAATTAAATTAAGAATAATTCTTATTATTAAGATAACGAGTGTGAGTTCTATTGTCAAGCTCAAAGTGCTGTGAATTACAATTGTGTGGGCTACAGCAGTTTCAAATGTAAAAGGTGATAGCCGACCAAATTTTGAATTGCTATTTGGCTCACTTTTTTCTTGATTTTTCCTAGGAATCTTCATAGGGTAGGGGCTATGGAAAAGACAATTGCGTGTGAGTTTACACATACGGGTGAAAGTGTAGAGGTTTCTTTTGATGAATTAAGGCGATCGGTGGCCGGTTTTCTTGATGCATATGGAGAAGAATCTTTACTTGGAGCTGAGTTTGCCGGGGTACTTTATGGTGCTGCTGCCTATGGCGGCGATGTTAGGGTATCCGGCGAGGAAAAATTTCAGAACCTGCTAAAGGCCTCCGGAGCCGATGAGACCGGTTTTTTTCGAGAGGCGGTGAAGCAATTGGAATCGGCGAACCATCAGCGTACGGGACCGGTGAAGGTAGGTGGAGTTGAGCTGCCGAAACGGTTTTTGATGTCTATTCTGGAGGTCCTGATTCCAGGGGAAGAGCTGGTTTCGGTCCGGAATGTGGCGCAATTTGAGAAGCTGTCGAATGTGAGTATTCCGGAGGAGGACCGGGATGATCTGCAAAGGGTTATTGATACCTACCCTGTACGCTTATCAAAACATGTGATACGTCAGGCCAGATTATCAGGGGATATTGCCTACCAGTTTATGCCCTTTGTTGAAGAGCTGGATGATGCGGGCCTGAAGAATACCTGGGTCGGTCAGTTTCACCGCGGGCTGATTGAGCAGATGTACCAAAACCGTCCAATTTTTGTACTTCATATGAGCTGTCCGGTGTATTGTCGTTTTTGCTTTCGCAAGCATAAGGATACTCGAAATCAAACAGCCCCAACGGTGGAGGATGTAGACCGGGCGATAGAATATATTCGCGACTCCCCGCGTATAAAGGAAATTGTGCTCACCGGCGGCGAGCCGCTGTTGAACAAAAGGACTTTGACCCGGGCGGTTGAGGGCCTTCAGTCTATTCCTCATATTCAGACCATCAGGATTGCCTCGCGGTGTATCTCCTACTACCCGGATCTTTTCTATAAGGATGGGGCCTTCTGGTTGAACTACCTGCGTGATACAAACCGGGAGCTGCAGAAGCAGGACAAGCGCATCGAGATTGCCACCCATTTTATTCATCCCGATGAGGTTTCCCCCCAGAGTCTGGAGATAATCTCTTCTCTGGTGAAGGCGGGAGTCCAGGTGTATACCCAGACGCCGTTTTTGAATAACTGCAACGATCAGGGGCCTGAGTTGACACAGCTGTATAGAGAGTTGAGGGGCGCCGGTTCGGAGCTGCACTATATCTATATCCCCGCCAGCCCGATCCAGGGAAACAGCGTGTACTGGACACCACTGTCGAAGGGGCACAAAGTATTCAGTTATCTGCGCGGACACCTTACTGACCGTGCCATTCCTATTCTTTGCACCGCTACCCGGATCGGAAAGATCGATTGGAACGCCAGCGGATGGGCGGTGGAACAGAGCAGTGAGAATCCTAAAAATGTGTGGATTCGCACTCCCTATACCGCCGATTACTATCGTGAGTTTGTGCCCAGCTTTTCCTTTGACGGTGCCCGGGAAAATGAAAGCGGCACTATCGATGTAGAGTTTATGGCGGAAATAGGTGATGAAGGGCTCTTTTTAGGCAAGTTTGATGGTCAGCCGGCTTTTGAACGGGAGTTTGATGGGGAAAAGTTGAATCGTGTCCAAGATGAGCTGGTGGAAATGCGCCGACTGGATGAAGGAGTGGTGCTGACCGGCATAACTTCGGTGTTCCGTTCTCACCTGACCAGGGTGGATGTTGATATCGCTGCAGCAACAGCCGAGGAGCATGAGTTTCAGAGGGCCCTGGAGTATATAAGGAATGTGCCTGAGGTAAGCGACGTGGTACTGTCGGCCAACGCCTCTATCCTTACTCTCTTAGACGAGATCCTTCGTTTTGCCGAAGCTGTGAATGACATACCCCATATACACGCGCTGCGCCTGCGGAGCACCACTTTTACCTATGAGCCCCATCTGTTTACCGATGAGGTGATTGATCGACTTGCCGCTCTGCAGAAGCTGACAGCGGTGAATCCGACCAGGATAGAGATCGAGGCCCAATTCATCCACTCCTCCGAGTTTCGGCTGGAACACAGTTCGTTGATTTCGAAGTTTCTCTCCCGGGGAATCACCGTGTACAACAACATCATTTTGCTATCAGGCATCAATGACAACGTGGAGGAGATGAAGAAGATTTGCTACAACTGCCGGCAGATCGGCATAGAGCTGTTTCAGTTGTATGTGGCGGGTTTGCCGATTCAGAAGATATACAACGCGTCCCAGCCGATTGATGCTACAACAGTCATCAATATTGCAACCCATCTGCGGCGTCATCAGAGCGGGCGGGAGATCCCGCTGTATGTAGTGCGTACGCCTCTTGGTGAAGTGGACTTTAATTTGAGCGGGATTATTACTGCGAGCGGCCCGGATTCTGTACATATGAAGCTGCTGCCCTATTCACTGGAGTACTTCCGGAATATGGACCCGCAATTCGAGCTGCCCGAAGGGATGGGGCTTCAAAAGGGTGAAATAGTGGCGCCGGTGGGCGGATTGACCGTGCAGAGTAACGTCGACTATTTTATCCGGCCGTGACCGGCCGGCGGGGCGGTTACCCCGTCCAGCCGAGGGTTTTCAGTTTGAGTACCAGGTTCGGATCGAGACAATTTTTGAGGTAGCGGGGTGCGTCCTCCGGCGCGCATACACCGGGAAAGTCGCCGGACAGGCCTTCGAGGTCCTTGATTACTTCGAAATGCAGGTGAGGTGGCCAGTTGCCGTTTACGGCGCTGCTGCCTACTTCGGCTATTGTATCACCGGCGGAAAAACATACTCCCGTGGTAAGACCTTTTAGAGAGTCCCGAGAGAGGTGTCCGTACAGGGTGTAAAACCGGACCCCTTCAAGGGTATGGGCTAGGATAATTGTCGGGCCGTAATCGCCCTGCCCGCGGTTGTCCTGAAAACTGTGTACCTCCCCCTCGAAGGGGGCCAACACCGGCGTATCTTCCTCCACCCAAAGGTCGAGCCCCAGATGGTAGGAACGCACCTTTCCACCTGAAAAAAGGGCACTGTGTCGGTAGATAGTTCGGTTTTCACGATATCCGCCGAGGCCGATACGGCTTCCCGCCTGCGCCAGGACTCCGAATACGTACCTGGTGAACCCCTCTGTGTCCGCCGGATCGATATTCTTCAGATCGGGGTTGTTCTCGGTAAAATCGAAGACCACGGATGGCTCGGCATCGGGATCAAAGGGAAGAACGGAGGCCTTCTTTTGCTGCTGTAATAGATTTTCGAGGTTTCTGCTCATAGTGTGATAATAGGAGAGAGGAGGGGCGAGGTCAATCGCCTCCCCCTCTTAGTGCGGAGCTGCTTCTCCATGAGCGTATGCGCGGCTGAGCATACGCTGTGCGGATTAGCGTTTGACCCGGGCGTTTCCCTCCCAGATGCTCCACACCTGCTCTTCGTCGGCGGGCTGGCCGTAGTCTGTTTCGAAGGTTGTTGCCAGGGCGCCTGTGGCCCAGCCGAAGTGTGCGCATTTTTCAGGGTCCCAGCCCTGCAGTACGCCGTAGAGCAGTCCGCCGACAAAGCCGTCGCCGCCGCCGATCCGGTCGAGCACATCAATTTCGCGGGGTTCGACTATATGCCACTGGTCGTCCGCCGACATTATAGCACCCCACAGGTGCCGGTTTGCACTGACCACCTGTCGCAGGGTTGTGGCAAACACGGAAGCGTTGGAATATTCCTGCTTTACCCGGTTTATCATACCCTTGAAGCCGTCGATTTTTGCGGCGATGTCCTTCCCGCCGGCTTCCGGCCCCTGGATTCCGAGGCAGAGCTGAAAGTCTTCTTCGTTCCCGACTAGAATGTCGGAGATTCCGGCAATTTCGCTGAAGATATCCCGCAGTTCCTGTTCGCGGCCTTCCCAGAAGGAGGCCCGGTAGTTCAGGTCGAAGGAGATGCGGGTGTCGTATTTTTTTGCAGCCCGGGCCAATTCGAGGCAGAAGCGACCGGTTTCCGGGGACATTGCTGCTATGAGGCCGGAAATATGGATGATTTGTACACCCTCTTTACCGAAAATCCTTTCAAGGTCGAAGTCCTTTACATTCAAAGTGCGGCCAACTTCTCCTGCTCGGTCGTTAAAGACCCGGGGACCGCGGGAGCCGAAGCCGCTGTCTGCAATGTTTATTTGATGACGATATCCCCAGGGTCCCCCCTGCTCTACATCCTTGCCTTCAAAATCCATGTTGCGGTGATGGAGATTGTCCTTAATCATCCGGGCGATGGGGCTGTCCTTTACAAAGGTGGTGAGGATTTTTACCGGAAGGCCGAGATAGGAGGACACGCTGCCCACATTTGATTCGGCGCTGGTAACCTGCATCTTAAAGAGCTCGCTTGAATGCACAGGTTGCCCATTAAGCGGGGTGATTCTTATACCCATACTTGTGGGAATTAGCAGAGAATAACGGTAGTCTTTTTTCAGTTTGATACTCATACATACACTCCGGTTCTTGTAAGTTTCGTTTTACTTCGAAATACAAAAGTAATACATAGTTATAGTAGCATAGCTGACGAAGTGAGTATAGGGTTTTTGACAGCAAATTCGAACAGCAAATTTGACTTTCTGCGGAATGGGCGGCTACACATAAAGGCGACTTCTAACTATGCTCTATATTGGAAGGAGTTGCCATGAAGTTAGGGGTAATAGCAGATGATTTTACAGGGGCTACAGACATAGCCGGTTTTTTGGTGGAGTATGGTATTTCAACTGTCCAGATAAACGGAGTGCCGGCCCCGGAGTTCAATGTTCCCGCCGAGGCATACGTGATAAGCCTTAAAAGCCGGTCCTGTGCGGTGGAACAGGCGGTGGAACAGGCCCGAAGATCCTTGGACTGGCTGAGGGGAATGAAGTGCGACCGCTTCTATTTTAAGTACTGTTCCACCTTTGATAGTACGGAGAAAGGAAACATCGGACCAGTAGCTGACGCGATGTTAGAGAGTTTGGAAAGCGAATGTACGGTGGTGTGTCCTGCCCTTCCGGTCAATGGTCGTACTGTGTATAAGGGGTACTTGTTTGTGCACGACCAATTGCTCAATGAGTCGGGGATGAAGGACCACCCCCTGAATCCGATGAAGGACGCGAAGATCGCCCGGCTCCTCGCAGCTCAAACGGAAGGTTCGGTTGCCGAGGTGCACGCTGAGGTGGTAGATCAGGGGACCGCCGCGGTACGGCACCGGATTTTAAACTGCCTCCAGGCTGGATACCGTTATATTGTGTTGGACACACTGAAGGATGAGCACCTTGCCGTTATTGCAGAGGCGGTGAAGGATATGCCCTTGCTTACAGGGGGGTCCGGTTTGGCCCTGGGATTGTCCAGGTTGCAGAATAAAGGTGCCCTTGAGATTGCCGAGGCAAAACGGCAGGGCCGGCCCTCTGGGGGTAAGACGGTGATACTCTCCGGCTCCTGTTCCGAGGCCACCCGGAAGCAGGTCGCGGCCTACCGTAGGGGAGCCCCATCGCTGCAACTTGACGGTGACAGGTGTCTCGAGGATAAGGGCTATGTGGAGGAGTTGTTCCAGTGGGCTGCAGAGAGGAGCGGGGAGGGGACGGCCCCGATGCTGTACTCCACCACCGACAGGATTCGAGGTGATGCGAGGAAGATTGGTGCTGCAATTGAGGAGGTCTTTGGCAGGCTGGCCGCCCGGCTGGCCGAAGGGGGGGTGAAAAACTTTATAGTAGCCGGGGGCGAGACCTCCGGGCGGGTGGTACAAAGCTTGGGGGTAAGGGCGTTCTGGATTGGGCCGCAGGTGTCTCCGGGGGTGCCCTGGGTGAAGTCGGTAGGGGGCGAGGCTGCTTTCATTCTGAAATCGGGGAATTTTGGGGATGAGGACTTTTTTGCCCGGGCGCAGGGGTTTTACGGGGAGGAGGAGCAGCAGCAGCAGGGATAGGTGATGCCGGCTGCCTTCCCAGACCGACACAGGGCTCACTCGGGATTTCTGACGGCGGGGCCTGGGAAGCTGACGGGGGCCGAGACGTCTAAGGAAGGGGTATTTTTTTAAAAAATTACTATATGCACCTGTTTTTTTTCTTTATACTAGGGGCTGTAGGTGAAAAAATATTAGGAGTTTATATATGAAAAAATCTATTTTAAGGACTTTTTTACTCTGGCTTATACCGGTGCTTATTGTGGTATTTTCCATTATCGGCTTTGGAGCTGAATGGATTGTAAGGGGCACGATTGATACTTATCAGCAGCAGCTGGGAGGCTCGATTACGGGGAATATCAAGTCGGCTCTGTCGGTGTGGCTGGAGGATCAAATACTTGTGGTGCAAGGGATTGCAAATGACGAGAGGGTGGTACAGGCCTGTCTTGACCCGACTGATCAGGAGGCGTATAAGGCCGCACAGGAGTATTTGGAGTCCCTGCATTCGGTGTATCCCTATTACGAAAACCTTCCGGTGTCCTCTTTTACAAGCGGTGCCGAGACGATTTCGGTGAATTATAACGGGGAAAGGCGGGAGATACCGCCGGGTGGTTTTTTCATTGATACCGTCGACGGAAACACCCTGGGGAAGGCCGGGGCAAAAAATTATATTGATGCTATGAGGAACGGTTCTGAGGTGTTTGTGAGCGAGGTGTATCCCAGCCTGTTGCGTGGGAACCCGATTTTTGTGATCGCCGCGCCGGTGAAGTATCAAAACCGGGTGATCGGGGCCGCGATTGTTGCCCCCCAAATGGACTATTTTACCGATATTTTTACCCAACAAGAGACTTTTGGAGAGGATGAATACATTTTTATGGGTGATTCGGATGGAAAGGTGATAGCCCATCCTGATACCGATTTGATTCTCAGCGAACAGGGGGTTGAGGAGTTCCGTCCGTATTTGGAAAGGGTGCAAAACGGTACTATGCAGTTTAGAAGAGAATCCCAGGGGGCGAATAATCTCTATTTTGCGGAGTCCTATGGGATGGACGGGATTGACCATGTAAACGATTGGATTATTTTTTATCGGCGCGGGCTGGCTTCTATGCAGTCGCAGATTACTGGCCTTCGTGCAATTATTGTGGGGGCCTTGGCCGTGGCAATTGTACTGCTGGCTGGGGTCTTGGTGATACTTACCCGTCGTTTAGTTATCAAACCCCTAAGGGTGGTGAGCAGTCAGTTGGAGAATATCGCCAACGGTGAGGGAGATCTTACCACACGGGTTGAGGTGTTAAGCAGCAATGAGATCGGTGAGGTCGGAAATGCGTTTAATAATTTTCTCGACTCTTTAAGAATGTTGATCGGACGTGTGCAGAATTCCGCCGAGGGCAACAAAAGGGTTGGTGATGAACTTGGTGCTGCGGCGAATGAGTCCTCCGCTTCTGTGCATCAGATTACCTCCAATATTAACTCTATTAAGGAGATGATGGACAAGCTCAGTGAGGAGGTAGGTGAGGCTGCTTCCGCTACCGAACAGATTCAGCGGAATATAGGTGGTCTTACGTCCCAGACTGAGGACCAGTCGAGTTCCGTAACTGAATCCACTTCTTCGGTAGAGGAGATGGTGGCATCCCTCAACAGTATGGCCAAAATTGCCGAGAGCCGGCATAAGGAATCGGAGACATTGTTGAAAAGCGTCGAGGAGGGGGCCGAGTTGCTGGAGGAATCGAACGAGTCGATGAAGGATGTGACCAACGGGGTTACCTCAATTATTGAGATGACCGATGTAATAAAAAATATCGCCGATCAAACCAACCTGCTTTCTATGAATGCCGCAATTGAAGCGGCCCATGCCGGAGAAGCGGGCCGCGGTTTTGCCGTAGTTGCGGAGGAGATTCGCAAGCTGGCTGAAAACTCGGGGGAAAGCTCCAAATCTATTGCCGGAAATATTCAAGAGATTGTCACTAAGATAGAGAAGACCGGAGGGTCCCTGAAGCAGCTGCACGGCAGTATGAGCTCCCTGATGGAAGAACTCAAAACTATTGCCGAATCCTTTTCTGAACTTGGGTCAAATACCCAGGAGATGGCCGCCGGTTCGGACCAGGTGATGCAGGCTATGACGGTATTGCAGAACACCTCCGTGGAGATTACCTCCGCTACGAAGGAGATGAACACCGGCGCGGATGAAATGTCGAACAACATGAATAATGTGAATCAGCTGACCTCACAGGTAAAATCCGCGATCGATGAGATTGCCGTCGGCAGCGACGAAATAATGAGTGCCATGAACTCTATGCAGGAGATCAATAGCGAATTTTCCGACAAGAACAGCGAACTTGTCCGGGAGGTTATGGGTTTTAAGACCGATGCCGGCAGTGAGGGGGCCCAGGGGGCTTCTCAGCAAGGGGCCCAGGGGGCTGGGAAGCCTGGTGGCGAGGCTGAGCAGACAACTGGCCAGAGGCCCGGTGGCGAGAAGCCGGAACCAGAGGTGCGGTCCACATCGGGGCGGGAGCAGTCCGCCGGTGAGGCGCCGGAGGAATCCGGGGTTACTCTGAAGAAGCCGCAGTCTCCGGATGAGGATTAATCATAGGTGGTGTGATTTAGTTTCGGTCGGGACCCGGCCGAACTGCTTTTTATATAGTTTTGAAAAATAGTTTGGATCGCGAATGCCGACGCGAAAGGCCACTTCCTTTACGCTGAGGTGTTCGTTATTCAACAATTCCCTTCCCCGCTCAAGTCTGAGGGCAATTATACGCTGATTAACAGATGTTCCCTTATGTACTCTTCCTAATTATTCATTGATCAATTCCTGTTTAAATGACTCGACAAATATAATAAATGTATGTAAAATGTAGGTACAAATAAGGGATACACATAGAGGGGGGATTCATGGGCGAGAGAAAGATTTTGTTTGGCACTACTCAGGTGGATTGCCGTTCCCGTGAAACTGCTGGTTCCTACACTGAAATGTTCGGGGAATCTTTTTTCGAAATAAGTGACTACGATCACATGCAGCCGTTTCTGTTTACTCTGGCGAGTGAAACAGATCATTGGATGTATATTTCCAGTAGAGGGGGCTTGACCTGTGGTCGGAAGGACCCGGACCACGCGCTTTTTCCCTATTATACGGACGACAAGATTCATGATGCGGCGGATACCACCGGGCCCTACACGGCACTGCTCGTTCAGCGCCCGAGGCAGAGGCAGGGGCAAGGGCAAGGGCAAGGGCAAGCTTTTTTCTGGCGACCCTTTTGCGACAGGTCCCCACGGGTGTATACCATCGAAAGACGGCTGCTGAAGAGCCCCCTTGGTAACCGGGTTGTTTTTGAGGAGAAAAATAGATCCTTAAGCCTGCGGTTTGCCTATTCCTGGGAGCTCAGCAGTCGTTTTGGTTTTGTTCGAAGCTCTTTTCTGTGGAATGAGGGGGAGGAGTGCCGGATTGATATTTTAGACGGGCTCCGTAATATTCTACCGGCGGGAGTGGACCGGAGTGCCCAGGAACGCAGCAGTACCCTTCTCGACGGGTATAAACAGGCTGAAGTCGACCCTGCATCAGGAATGGGAATCTATACCCTGGGCTCTATTGTGACGGACAGAACAGAACCGAGTGAGGCTCTTAGGGCCACCACAGTGTTTCAAAGGGGGTTAGCGGAGGCGGATATCCTCCTGTCGGAGCAGCAGATTTCTCCCTTTAAAACTGGAAAAGAGCTGCAGGGAGAGTCGGCGATGCGCGGCCGGCGGGGAGCATACCTTGTCCACAGTTCCTTCGGACTCGAACAGGGGGAACAGAAAGAGTGGATGTTTATAGCCGATGTGGAACAGGATGTCTCCTCTGTGGTCAGTACCCGGAGTTTTTTGTCTTTAAAGGAAGATCCGGCTGCAGAGATACGGAAGGACATTCACCGCGGGGCGGAGGAGTTGAAGAAGCTGGTCGGTTCAGCTGATGGGTTTCAGCTATCAGCCGACCGGCGAATAACCGACCGGCACTACTCGAATGTGTTGTTCAATAGTATGCGTGGAGGGGTGTTTGTGTCCGGGTACCGGATAGATACGGCAGATTTTTCACGGTTCGTTTCTCTGTGGAACAGAGGGGTTGCGGCCGCCCATGCCGAGTTCTTAAAGAGTCTGCCTGCTGAGATCAATCTCCAGGAACTTCGACATAAAGTCGAAGGTACGGGAGATGCGGACCTTGTGCGGCTTACCTTAGAATATCTGCCGATTACTTTCAGCCGGCGTCACGGAGACCCCAGCCGCCCCTGGAACAAGTTTGCGATCGATGTGCGGACTTCTAAAGGGAAGCCTAAAATTGCCTACCAGGGAAACTGGCGGGATATTTTTCAGAACTGGGAGGCCCTGGCTATGTCGTACCCGCGGTACCTCAACGGAATGATTACAAAATTCGCCGATGCCACGACCGCCGACGGTTATAATCCCTATCGCATTTCTCAGGAAGGAATTGACTGGGAAATATTTGACCCTGATGATCCCTGGTCGAATATCGGATACTGGGGAGACCATCAGATTGCATATCTCTGCCGGCTGCTGGAACTCTCCTTTCGCTACGATCCGGAAGAGCTTAGGAAGTATCTGACCAAGAAAATATTTACCTTTGCCGATATCCCCTACAAGATCCGTAGTTTTTCGGAGATTCTGAAAAATCCTCACAACACCATCATCTATGATACTGAAAAAGAGAGGACCATTCTTGAACGGGTAGATAAAATCGGCGCCGACGGCAAATTGCTGCACACAGGCGACAGGCCTCTTAAGGCAAGCCTCCTGGAAAAACTGCTTATAACCCTGCTTACGAAGCTGAGCAACCTGGTGCCGGGGGGGGGAATATGGATGAATACCCAGCGGCCGGAATGGAACGATGCCAACAATGCGCTGGCCGGTTACGGCTTGTCGGTAGTAACAGCGGCATACCTGCACCGCTTTGTTCTTTTTCTACAGAAGTTGCTGCCCTCCGGGGAGCACACACTTACAGTGAGCGAAGGTGCGGCGGCGTTTTTTCGCGATATTTTAGAGATTCTTTCTGAGTACCAGCCGGAAGTGCCGGATCCTCAGGGTGTAGGCCGGATGGCCTTTGTGCGGGCTGCAGGAGAGGCGGGGGAGCGCTATCGTGAGAGAGTGTACAGCGGGACCTTTGCCGCCTCCGCTGAGACTCTTACGTTTAATGAAATCAAGGCCTTCCTCGGACGAGCAGAAACTGTTGCAGGAGCAACTCTACGGGAAAACAAACGACCGGACAATCTGTACCACTCCTATAACATTATGATAGTGCGGAAAAAGGGAATCCTTGTGGAAACCCTGGACGAAATGCTCGAAGGCCAAGCAGCGATGCTCTCTTCGGGCCTACTGACAGCCGATGAGACTACAGACTTGCTGAATGCCCTGAGAAAAAGTGCTCTCTACCGGACGGACCAGGGAAGTTACGTTCTTTATCCCGACCGGCAGTTGCCCTCTTTTCTGGAAAAGAACACCCTGCCGGAAGATCTTGTGGCAGCATCTCCCCTTTTGCGGAAAGAGGCGGACCGAAGGGATGGACGGCTTATTGTGCGGGACGAAGAGGGAAAGTGTCATTTTCACAGTGATCTGAGGAACCCACGGATTCTCGGTGAGCGTCTTGATGAGCTTGAATTCACTCCCGAGGAGCGTAGAGAACTCGCGGAGTCCTATGAGGAGGTCTTTCATCATCGCCGTTTTACCGGTCGCTCCGGGACCTTTTTCAAGTACGAGGGGCTTGGGTCAATCTACTGGCATATGGTGTCGAAGCTGGAACTGGCGGTGGTTGAAAACGCCCTCGGCTTGTGCGGGAAGAGCGGTAAGAAGGGTGAATGTGTCGAGCATTTCCAGGAGATAAAGGAGGGGGTTGGCGCTCACAAAACTCCCCAGGAGTACGGCGCCTTTCCCACAGACCCTTACTCCCATACCCCGAGTTTTGCGGGAGTACAGCAGCCGGGAATGACCGGGCAGGTGAAGGAAGATATAATTGCCCGTTTTCTTGAGCTTGGGGTGACGGTGAGCGGGGGAAAAGTAGGGTTCAAACCCGTACTTTTAGACCGCGGTGAATTCCTCAAAAAAAAGGGTGAGTTTTTCTATTTTGATACGGAGGGTAATCCGCAGAAGGCAGGGGTGCCGGCCGGATCACTGGCATTCAGCTTTTGTAATGTTCCCGTCTTCTATCATCAGGGAGGGCGAGAATCAGGAAGTCTGGTATATAATGGAAAAGTTCTTGCTTTCAACCCTGCGGAAGGGCTTCCGGAGGATGTGGGGCGGGACCTATTTGATCGTAACGGCAGGGTTCAACGTATCGATGTGACTATTTCTGGAATTTGCTAGGAATGAATTGTTTTTTTCTTGACAAGGTACAATTATTGCCTGATAATGTACCAACAAATATATTAAATGTTGGTACTATTACACAAGAGGAGTAATACAATGAAAAAACTGGTTTTCTTATTGACTGTAGCTGTGGCTGCAGGACTGTTGTTCGTCGGCTGTTCAGGCAAAAAAGAGCAGACTTCGGCGGCGGATATGCCTGTCTTCGACCCTGAAAAGGAGTACGTGGTCAGTATCGGCGCTTATGGCGACCTGGAAAAGGCGTACAAAGCGGTGATGGATACTGAGGATTTTAAAAGCACCTTTCCCAATGTGACCGTCGAGTTTCAGACCGCAGATTTCGGGGGCCACCACTCCAGACTGACCACAGTCCTGGCGGCAGGAGAGGCAACTAACGATATCGAAGCCCTCGAGGTAGGCTATATTGCCAAGTTCGTAGAGGGTGGGGGATTGACGAACCTTGCCGCGGCGCCCTTTAACGGGGTTGAAGTAGGAAAAGATATTGTCGGTTTTGCAATGTCCAACGCGACTACCAGTGACGGGTCTCTGGTGGCGATGCCGGTAGATATCGCTCCGGCAGTGCTTTTCTACCGCCAAAGTCTGGTGGATGAGGCCGGGGTATCCCTCGAGAACCTCGAATCCTGGGACGAGTTTATCGAGGTCGGCAAGGAACTTGTAGCGGACCGTGACGGCGACGGAGAGATTGATCAGTTTGCCATTCCGAATGCAAACGAGGTGGCCATGACTCCTCTCAACGGCGGAAAAGGCGGGTGGTTCAAAGATGGAAAACCTCTAGAACCTAAGGAAAAATTTATAGAAGCGCTTACTGTAGTAAAAGAAATTAGAGAAGCAGGAATAGACGGAGACCTTGGTGCCTGGACAGGACCCTGGACCCAGTCTTTTGCGGACGGTACAGTGGCTGCTACTATCAACGGCGCCTGGTTCGGCGGTGCTCTCAAGACTTGGATTGCTACCGATCTTTCCGGAGACTGGCGAGCTACTCGACTGCCGGGAAATACTCTAGCCGCTCTTGGGGGAACCTATCTCTCTATACCGGCGGAAGTACCGGATGAGCAGAAGGCTGTTGCCTGGGAAGTGATTAAATACCTGACCACCAGTTCCAATGCTCAGCTGACCACCTTTGAAACCATCGATGCCTTTCCGGCGCTCACCACCGTATTTGATGATCCCATCATGAATGAGCCGGTGGAATACTTTGGCGGGCAGAAAGTGCGGCAGCTCTATGCAGACATAGCCCAGGAGATTCCCAACGCCGCCGTCAGCGAATACGATGCTGCGATTCTCTCTGTGTTTGGAAATGCCATTACCGATGTGCTTGTGAACGATGCAAGCGTAGAAGAGTCCTACCAGACTGCACTGAACAGCGTGCTGGCTATCGCGGACTGATATTGCAGATACGCGGGGTCTCTTAAGACCCCGCTTCCTTACTACAGGGAGGCAACAATGGATCAGAAAAGTAGTAGTCTTGGCCGGTTCGGTGGTAAAACCATTTTGTATGCGATACTGATGGTTTTTGTGTTCATCTTCGGTTTTCCCTTTTACTACATGTTTGTTCTTTCGACGGTTCCGGGGACCGAGGTGTACAGGAATCCGCCGCACATTTTTTTCAAAAGTTCTTTTTTTACCAATATCAGCGCACTTTTCGATGATATTCCCTTTGCAATTAACTTTTTCAATAGTTTTGGAATAGCGACACTTGCGACGGTAACGGTAATTTTTTTCTGCACTATGGGCGGCTTTGCACTGGCAAAGTACGACTTCAAATGGAAGAAACCTATCTTCGTTCTTATGCTCAGTACCATGGCAATACCACCCTTTTTGAACATTATTCCATTTTTCAAGATGATGATTTTTTTTCAATGGTACGGCACCTGGCTCCCGCTCATTGTTCCAGGGATGGCCAACGCCTTCGGGATAATTCTTATGACCCAGTTTATGCAGAGTTCGATTCCCGATGCGTTGATGGACGCCGCCCGTATTGACGGCCTGACGGAGTTTGGAATTCTGACGCGTATTGCCTTTCCCCTCTCCAGAAGCGGAATTGCGGTTCTTGGAATCATGACCTTCATCAACAGCTGGAACAATTTTCTGGGGGCTCTAGTTATGCTGCCCAATATTAACTCCACCACCTTGCCCGTAGCTCTGTCAAAATTGTTTATGCAGATGGATGGAGACCGTGGTGGTCTTATGGCGGGGACCGTTCTGGCGGTAGTTCCGCTGATCTTCGTGTTCATCGCTTTCAACAAGCAGATCATCTCCGGCCTTGCTGCCGGCAGCGTGAAGGGATAGGAGGAAAACTATGGTAGAAACTGGAAAACGAATCGCCCCCTACGTATTTATAAGTCCCTTTTTGATTCTCTTTGCGATATTCGGAATATTCCCGATTTTATATTCAATCACTATCTCCTTCTTCAAATGGACCCTTGCCGGCCCCCAGGATTTTCGAGGTATTCAGAACTATATCAGCCTGCTCACAACAGACCCCTTTTTTATAGGATCCCTGAAAACCACCTTTATTCTGCTTGTCTTTGGCTCTCTGCTGCAGCATGTCTTTGCTATTCCCCTGGCAATTGTCCTGAACGACCAGAAGGTCAAGGGTCGCGGTTTCTTCAAGGTAATGTATTTTCTTCCCTACATTACGAGTACTGTTGTGATAGCTTTGGTCTTCAACCAGCTCTACGAACAGAACTACGGCTGGTTCAACTTCATCATTGAAAACTGGCTGGGCCTGGAAGGCGTAAAATGGGTACAGAATCCCGGTGCAATCAAGGCGAGTATTGCAATTATGGTGAACTGGCGCTTTATCGGGTGGAATACAATCATCTACCTTGCCGGCCTGCAGTCTATCGACAAAGTGCTCTACGAGGCGGCGGAAATCGACGGTGCTACGGGGTTTAGAAAACATTGGCACGTAACTGTTCCACTGCTGCTGCCGATCATATTCTTTGCCGTATCCATGAGTATCATCGGGGGAATGCAGCTCTTCGAAGAGCCCTTCGTTCTGATGAAAGGTTATGAGACGATGGGTGGTCCCAGCAACGCGGGATTAACCAGCGCCTATTACCTTTTGGGTACAGGTTTTAACTTTAACCGTTTTGGAAAGGCCTCGGCTATCGCGTGGATTCTGTTTGCAATCATCATGGCGATGACCTGGATGAATAAGGTTGTAACCGACCGTTTGCAGCGTTAGGTAATTACGTGGTAAAGAGAAAAGCGGGCTGTCTGAGATTTATCTCGGACAGCCCGCTTGTTTTGTCAGTGATGTTATCGGAGGGAGCGAACGCTGCCCCGGACCACCAGCTCCGGTTTCATTGTAACACCGTAGACCAGGGAATCATTGTGAGGACCGAGTCTTGCCAGCATCATCTCCGCAGCTAACTTTCCCATGAGGTATTTGGGGTGATTAAAAGTGGTGAGGCCGGGTGATACGTGGGTGGATTCGGGAATGTTGTCTACCGCAATAATTGAAATATCTTCAGGTATTTTGAGACCCTCTTCACGCAGCGTCTCGTAGGCCTGGATAGCAACTTGATCGTTAAAATAAAAAACTACCCTAGGGGGAACCGAAGAGTTTTTTAGGATCTGCCGGGTGCACCAGGCACCCGGGACCAGGGGCTCATCCTCCTGGGCGTATCCGCAGGTGAACTCTTCCTGAAGAGTAAGACCGGCGGCTTCGAGACCGGCCCGCAGCCCCTTGAGCCGCAGCATACCCGCCTGGTTATCCCGTTTGTATACGCAGCCCACCCGGCGGTGGCCCTGTTCTATCAGGTATTCTGCGGCCATACGTCCTATTCGCTCATCATCAAGGGTAATATAGGAGGCTGAAAGTCCTTCGATCATACAGTTGGTAGTGATGATTGGGACACCCGCCTTGTTGAGGTCGGTGATAAAGCGGTTGCCCGGTGTAACCGAGGCACTGGCCATCGGTTCTACAATCAAGCCGGCAATGCCCTGATTCAGCATACGGCGGATGGATTCTCTCTCCTTTTCGGGATCGTAGTTCCCGTTGGCCAGGATCATCGTATATCCGCCGCGGTACAGGCCGTCCTCTACCCCATGAATTAGCTCGGGGTAGATAGTGTACATCAGGGAGCTGTTGATGATGCCGATAGCCCGGGAGGGAGGAGCATCCTCGACATTGCCAAGAAACACCGTGCCTCGTCCGGGGGTACGCTCAATACGGTACTTTTTCGACAGCTGTTCGAGGGCGTGTCTGATTGTATTTCTGCTGACATCTAAGGTACTGGAGAGCTCGAGCTCGCCTGGAAGAACTTCACCCGGTGAAATCGTTCCGTCAAGAATGAGCCGCTCTATGTAGTCGCTTACTTTCTGATGCTTTGTTGACATACACACCACTATATCAGAAGGAACAAATGAATGCAATTGTTTAAACAAATAGAGCGGGAATTCTAATTTTGGAAGTCTTATGACTTCAAAAATTAGAATAACCTTAAAAAGTTTAACCTAAGTTACTTATCTTAAAGAAAATGTGAGCATTCTAAATTTTCAAATTTAGAATTTCTGCAAATAGAGGGGCTTTAGTATTCGATCTGCAGTTTCGATCCTATTTCACGTATTGGTGCAACCCGAGAGAGCCTTACCCGACTCTGAAAATCGGTGGAGTGACAGGCACTTAAAACCGGCAGGTCAAGGGATTTCAGGTAGTCCGCCGTACTTTCAAGCTGAGTTACAGGCGGGTCAAGCAGGTGGAAGCAGCCTGGAATTGTGGAACTGTTCATAAGCACTGTAAGTTTCATGATTCAGGCATGTACCTGGGGTGCGCAATAAATACAAGAAGGTTTTTTCGTTTTACTATGTACTGCCCCTTGGTTTACTGCGGTCGGTGGGCTCTGCGGACAGAGGGTCCTCCGGCCAAAAATGTTTGGGGTAACGGCCTCGCAGCTCCTTTCGTACCTCGGGGTAGGTATGCAGCCAGAAGGAGTGAAGGTCGCGGGTTATCTGCATGGGCCGCCCGGCGGGGGAGAGCAGCTCTATTTCTACCGGCACCCCGGCTACCCGGGGAGTATCTGAAAGCCCGAAGAGCTGCTGAATGCGGGCGGCCAGAATACATTTTCCCCCTTCGTAGCGCAGCCTCCGGGGGGTCCCTGAAGGGAGGGTCAGCTGCTGGGGGGCCAGCTGATCAATTTTGTGCTGCAGATCCCAGGGCAGCATCGAGCGCAGCGCCTGGGCCAGGGGCAGCTCTTTTAAGGAGTTCTGTTTTAGCTTGCGAGGCAGGAATGGACCCAGCCACTCCTCTATTCTGTTCCCCAGGGCTTCGTCGCTGATATCCGGCCACAGTTCTCCCTGTACCTCTCGAAGGAAGGCGATTCTCCGGCGCAGCTCTTCAGCCCCGCGGCTCCAGGGCAGGCGGTTTGAGGAAAGACTGTTGGAGGTTATTCTGTTGGAGGTTATTCTGTTGGAGGTTATTCTGTTGGAGGTTATTCTGTTGGAGGACAGGCGGCCAAGCCCCTCCTTTTTCAGCAGCTCCAATTTCAGAAGATCCAAGAAGGCCTTTTGGGGAGAGGACAATTCAGCGGGAGCAATTGGGGTAGAGGAGACCAGCAGGCCCCCCGTTTGTTCCGCGTCTTTGGGGCCACCCAGGATTTTGAGCCGGCGAGCTCTGAGTAAGCCGTTTTCATCGATGCTTAGTTGCTCCTGTTCCCGGGCATATTCGGCAATAAAGGCCTGTACCTCCGACTCCGACAGGGCCGCCGCCAGGTAAATCAATCCCTCCCGCTGACCACGGTGCAGGGATGCGGCAACTATCCACTCCGGAGCGAAGCCCCGGTGTCCCTCTATAAGGCGTGCCTCCGGCCCGCTTGCCAGTCTGTATCGGCCTTGTTCGGTCCGCCGGGCAATCCGATCCGGATACGCCCCCAGCAGCAGCCAGCCAGGAGAGGTGCTGTTTTTGCTCTCACCTACACTGGTTTTTGGGACGGTTACGGGAGGTGTAGCGGGGGCTGTTCTGTCTGGGCTGATGGGGCCGGCGGTGTTATCAGGCCTTGGGTTGTGGTTGTGGTTGTGGCCGGAGGCCAAGCGCTCGAGCCGCTCCGCCTCCTGCAAAACTCGCTCCGCCGGCCCTCGGGAAAGATCACGGGAAAGGTCATAGGAGAGATCGTGTGAAAGATTCGGTGGGGGGCTGCCCCTAGAACTTTCCCTTTTAGATTTAGGTGCATATGTGCCCCAGGCCTGCTGAAGCAGTTCTACCCGCAGTCCCAGATCAGCCCCGTAGGTATCGCGCAGCTCCGGTCGCAGGGGATCTCCGTGCTCCAGAATCGCCGCAGTGAGGGCTGCGGTATGGATAGCTGTATGTACTGGGTTGCCGCTGCTGCTAAGGATTTTGTTGTCTTTGTTGTGTGTGGCCGCCTCAGTCAACATGGACGCCAGGCGCGGTGTTACAGGCATACGGGCCATGGCCGCCCCTTTGGCTGTGGGTATTCCCTTCTTATCGATGGCAGCGAGGTTCCGCAGCAGCTCCAGCGCCTCTTCTTGACGATCGGAATCAGGCGGGTCCGGCCAGGGGCAGGAACTGCCCAGGGTATCCCCCCATACCGCCAGGGTCAGGAACAGCCCGGAGAGGTCGGCCTGCCTGATTTCCGGAGGATCGAACTCATCAAGACGCTCGTAGCTCTCCCAAAGTCGTATCACTGTTCCCGGGCCCAGTCGGCCGGCCCGTCCGGCCCGCTGGGTGGCCGAGGCGGCACTGATGCGTACTGTCTTCAATCGGGAGAGACCCGTGTCCGGGTCCCAAATGCTGCGGCGACGCAAGCCCGAGTCTACCACACAGTGGATTCCCTCAATAGTCAAACTTGTTTCGGCTATATTGGTGGCAATTACTATCTTGCGTCGGCCCGACTTGGGAGGAGCAATGGCCCTGGATTGCTCCCGGGGGGTCAGGCGTCCGTAGAGGGGATGCACCTCTACCCCCTCGGAGAGTTGAGAGGTTTTCAGGGCTTTGGTCGCCCGCCGAATCTCCGCTTCTCCAGGTAAAAAGAACAGAATACTCCCCTGGTTATTTGATATCCAGCGGCGGCACTCTTCTGCCCCATGCTGTTCAATCCGGGAGCGGTCCTCAGGGGCCGCGCCGGGTCCTATCCTATGGTGCTGACCTGTTCTCGTATGGACCGCCGGAGTGGGGCGGTAGTGGACCGTAAGTGGGTGGAGGCTTCCTTCAGCCTGCAGTATGGAAAAGGGGTCTGCGGCAAACTGCTCTGTGTTCAGGGTGGCTGACATTACCAGCAGCCGCAGGTCGGGGCGAAACAGGTCGCGGCACTGTAGGGCAAGTACGTAGGCCAGGTCGGTTGTCAGGGAGCGTTCGTGAAACTCGTCCAGAATAACCGCCGCTGTGTCCCCCGCCTCGGGGTCCTCTAACAGCCGCCGGGTGAAGATTCCCTCGGTCATTACGATGATATCCGGGTTTTTGGGAACCGAGCGCTCGTAGCGGGTAATGTAGCCTACACGGGTTTGCCCGCCGCCGAGCTCCTTGAGCCTTGCTGCCAGGGCACGGACCGCCGGCCGCCGGGGCTGCAGCAGTAAAATCGTCCGCCCCTGCCTCCATTCTGCATCCAGCAGAAAGAAGGGAACCAGCGTTGATTTTCCGCTGCCCGGTGGGGCTTCGATTACCGGAATTCGCTGTTCTTCAAGCTTTTGCTGAATGACCGGTCGCAGAGAGAGAACCGGATAGGAGGGCAGTTGTACTTCCTTGTTCTGCATAATCGCTTCAGTGTACCCCACAATCCCACAACGTTTGAACCACTAAAGCCGGCTGTTGGTTTTGATCTGTAAGTAAAAAGTTTTGATATTTCCGTGGATCGAGAGCCTCAGCAGAGTTACATTCTAGGTATAAGGAGCACACAATGCACAAAACATATATCTACTGTCTGATGATGTTGGCCTTTTTTCTGCTGGGACCCGTATTTCACGGAGCTGCCTTGGGCGAACGGGAGGCTGAAGAAGAAGGCCCGGTTCTTACAGAAGAAGAATCAAGGGATATAGTACTGTATATGATTCATCCGGCTCCGGGGACCTCTAAGGTTGCCGGAGTCCCGCGCCCTGCGGGGCAGGCTGCCTGGTATCTGTTTCAGAGAGTTGAGTTCTCCGGTGGAAGGGTCCGCGTAACGGGGGATAGACAGCTCTCCAGTCCTATTTTATCCCGGGATATGAGTGGTCTTAGCGGCGAGCTCCGGCTTAGCCGTATTAGAATGTCCTTGGAGCCCCAGACCCAACTTTCCTACCGCAACCCTCGGGAAGTGCAAGTAAGTTTTGATTTGGAGGATATGCTGGACGGGAGCAGGGTGGAGCTGCAGCCGGCTCAGCAGGCGGTAATACAGGCCGCCCGGTCGGTGGATGCCGGTAGCTCTCTGATGCGGGTAAAGTCGATGTCGGTTGATGGCGACCGCTGGTCAGCGGTGGTGGAGATGGCCGACCCTGTTCAATAATTCTTGCCGGTAAAGACCGGCAAATAGTCACTATATTGGAATTACCGTCGGATAGCCGCCGGCTTCCACTATGTGTGCATCCATGTTGTAGACCGCTCGGATGGCAGTGGGGCTCACTATTTCTCTGTCCCCGGCAGCCCATATGCGGCCCTCTTTTAGCAGGAGAAACTTGTCGGAATACCGCAGTGCGAGGTTTATGTCGTGCATGCTCATGACCGCTGCCCGGGGAGTGGCGTGAATCAGGGATTGGATCTTTCCCATAAGTCGGTGCTGGTTGCTTATGTCCAGGCTGCTGGTGGGCTCGTCACACAGAACTGCCCGGGGCTCCTGGGCCATGGCTCGGGCAATTTGGACCAGCTGGAACTCTCCGCCGCTTATTTCGTCGGCATAGCGCAGAGATAGGTGTTCCAGCCCCAGCATCCGGATCGCCTCCATCGCCTGCCGGTGGTCATTCCTGCCGGGGCTCCACTTGAAATGAGGTTTTCGTCCCAGTAGTATCAGGTCGTACACCTTTATGCTGGAGACCTCACCCTGCTGGGGCACCCAGCCCATCTTTCCGGCGATCTTCCTGCGGCTCATCTCACGGGTATCTTTCCCGTCGATAAGAACAGTCCCTCCCCGGGGAGCAAGAACCCGGTTGAGGCATTTGAGCAGCGTGGTTTTTCCCGCTCCGTTCGGTCCTAGAATGGAAAGAATCTCTCCTTCATAAACGGTCAAAGCTACATCCCGGATGATGGGAACACTCTTATAGCGGAAGTTTAGTCCATCGACCTGTAGAATCATCTTTTCCCCCTGGCAATCAGCAGATATATGAAAAGAGGCCCCCCTAAAAGTGAGGTAAGTATTCCCACCGGCAGAACCATTGGGGACAGTACCGTTCTGGCCGCGGTATCCGCTGCAAGCAGGACGATTGCCCCTATCAGGGGTGAGGCGATAAGCAGAAAGCGGTGATCTCCCCCCAGAATCCGCTTGGCTATATGCGGGGCGAGCAGACCGATAAAGGCGATAATTCCGAAAAAGGCGACAATAACTGCGGACAGGAGAGATGCAGCGGTCATACCGGCAACCCGGACAGCTCCGGTTTTCACGCCGAGCCCCTTAGCCGCCTCTTCGCCTGTATCCAGCACATTGAAGTCCCATCGGTAATAGAGAAACAGCAGACTGAGGGGGAGCAGAGTGAGTACAGTAATCGTGAGAACGTGCCAGTCGGCACGGCCCAGATCTCCGAAGCTCCAGGATACTATGCTTGCCAGCTGTATGCTGTCGGCCAGGTACTGCATAAGGGTAAGGCCGGCGGAGAAGAGGGAGCCTATGGCTATTCCCGCCAGGACAATGCTCTCGGAGGAGATTTTGGTTAATACCGCCAGCAAGAGGATGGCCATGGTGGAGAGAATACAGAAGAAAAAGGCGGTCAATGCGACGGCGTAGCTGTTGCTGATGAGAACGGTAGAAGTAGTACCGGTGCCCGCATCGAAGAACACGATTGCAAAGGAGGCGCCGAAGGCGGCAGCGCTGGAAAGACCCAGGGTATAGGGTGAGGCCAGGGGATTGCGGAGGACCGATTGCATCACCGTCCCTGAAAGAGATAGTCCCGCCCCCGCCAGCAGGGCCGCAAGTATTCGCGGCATCCGTACCTCCCAGACGATCCTCCCCGCCCCGGAGGCGTCCAGCCGCAGGAGCGCTGAAAGCACCTCTCTCAGGGGTATCCGGATAGTTCCTGCGGCGGCAGAAATCACCACCAGCAGCATCAGCAGCACACCGGTCGCGGCAAGGAATATAATCTTGCTTTTAACGTAGCTTCTGTAAAGAGCCTGTACGGAGGACAGTTCGTGTGGTTCTGCTGGTGCTCCTGAGCGGTCTTGGCTGTGCTGCATGGCTTAATTAAACCAATCTACCCGCCCAAGTCCGGTTTTCTGATGGGTGATGACGGAATCGTAGTCCATGCTTTTATTGAAAAAGAGCTCCCATATCTCCTCGGCCTTTGCCTCTATCTCAATATCGCTGTACAGCTGCGGGTAGAGGACCTTTCCAACATAGAAGACGTTGATCAGCTGGTTCTCCCAGTTGGTGCCGTAGTATTTGTACACCAGGGTGGTATAGACCCGCTGGTTAGCAAACGCCGGCACCTGTTCTTCCAACACCTTCCGGTGCTGCATAAATCCGGATTTGGATAGGTTTACATTGGCCGCGTCGATGAAGGCATAGTCCGGGGCGGCGGCAATCAGGTCTTCCAGCGAGGTCATGTAGGGCTGGCGGTTATTGGCAGGATTGCTGGGCATGACGTTTTCGGTGCCGGTGAGATCGAAGGGGAGGTAATCGCCGGTGGTACGCAGAAGATCGGCGGGGCCGAAAAACATCATGCCCCCGGTATATGCCCGCTTGGGGGTCTCAACCCGGGCGGCCCGGCTCTCGATATCTGTAAGCGCCGCATCGATGCCCTCGATCAATTCTTCGGCCCGGTTCGCTTTGTCCAGCACTTTTCCCAGGCTCCTGAGCTGCTGGTAAAATTGCTGCGAGTCATACAGCTCGACATCGGCGTTAACGGCGAAGACGGGTATGCCCAAAACCGACTGAAGTTGGTCGAGTTCGCCGACATCAACCGTGGAGGAGATGACAACATCCGGGTCGGCAGCGATGATCCCCTCATGATTTTCCTTGCTCCCAATACTCGGCAGCTCTCTGAGCCCGGGATAGGCCAGACGGTAGGTGGCCAAAGGAAAAAAGGTATGCACCGATTTTTCACGGCCGTGGCCCTGATCTTCCACGGCAATTACCTTATCCACCGCATCTAAATAGCTTATCAGCCTCAAAGCGCCGGCTTCGAGGGCAATTACACTGTCTATTTCAGTGGGGACTGAGACTGTCCGTCCCCGCATGTCCGTAATCTCATGAAACTCATCGAGTTCCGGCCCTTCCTGCTGTGCCATTGCAAAGAGCCCCGCATTGATACAGATGAACAGAAGCACAAAAAATAGTTTACCGATCGAGCTGTAGTTCATTGGGAAACCTCCGTTAAGTGTAGAAGTAACACGAAAAACAAAAACCGTGCCACTCACCCAGAGGCTACAGGGTATCTTTTTCTCTGTCAATGCGGACTATTGTTGTTTTGTGAGTACCTTCTGAAGTTCATCTGTAGCGGCGATAGTAAGGTCTCCGATTACTTTTCTGCTGGACAGCAGCTTCTCCGCCCAGGCGTGTACTTCTTTGCCTTTGCCCTGCACAACCAGGACCTTCACACACACCTCTTTGTCGGCGTGAAGCTGGAGGTTGGCGGTAATTCTGACGGAAGGAAAAGACTCCACCGATACCCGGGGCAGACCGCTTTCATAGTGGTACAGCAGGGTCAGGGTCCCGATTACCTCGTGCTCTTCATCTCCGGCGTAGGTGTTGACGAGTTCCTGTCTGACCAGCCCCCGTAGGGTCTCCGAGCGGTTCGGGTGGCCCTTTTCATGGGTCATTTTGTCCAGCAGTTCCACTAGAGTGCTGTCCATAGATACCCCGAAGCGAATAGTCTCTCCCATACATCCTCCCGGCCCAATTCTACCATGGATGGGGATGTTATATAAACTACGGATATATGGCTCTGGGCGCACGATTCTCGTGCTCGGGCATGCAACCTGGGGCGTGAGCAGGGGTAACGCGGATGAGTGAAGATTATATT
>Ga0102934_1000472_pt1 | contig 27005 bp, 24 predicted proteins | sample SalPonR2_A_D1_MG_FD_78175 | JGI IMG/M metagenome (GOLD analysis project Ga0102934, IMG submission 78175) | Salt pond soil microbial communities from South San Francisco under conditions of wetland restoration - Salt Pond MetaG R2_A_D1_MG | ecosystem: Environmental > Aquatic > Marine > Intertidal... | reverse complement strand
TTTTAAAGATAAAAATCTAAAAATTTATGTAGACCCTAATAAATTTAAAGAAGTCTTCATAAATTTAATTGAAAATGCTATCAACCATTCTCCACAAGGAGAAAAAATAGATATTATAACTATACCTAGTTTTGATAAACACAATAAACTATCTGATTTAAAAATAATAATAAGTGACCACGGACCCGGAATACCAAAAAAAGAACAGGATAAAATCTGGCAGCGCTTCTATAAGTTAGATAAAGCAAGAAAAAGAGACAATAATAAAAGTAGCGGATTGGGTTTATCTATAGTTAAAGAAATAATTGAAAAACATAACGATGAAATTAGAATTGTTAATAATAAAAACAAAGGTACTTCCTTTATTATTACCCTTAATAAAAACAGTTTGGTATAAAAATACATATTTGTTTTTTGTATTATTCATCTAATTGCTTTAATAAATTAACAAGTACAACCTAATTATTGTCTTTAATTAATCTTTTCTTTTGAATAAATTAATGTTTTGATTTTTACATTTTTTGATATAAAATATTTAATGCTTTTAAGAAATTAATAATAGAATCATTACCTACTTTTTTATATTTCTATTAATATTTTTAATAACATCTTCATAATCTTCATATAAACCTGCCCCCAATCCTCCTAAAAAGGCAGCACCCAAAGTTACTGCTTCATCAATCTGATTTATGTATATTTCTCTATCGATTATTTTTCGTTTTTCAGACATCAACAAATTATTCCTTGTACTACCTCCAATAGCGATTATTTTATATTTTTTATCAATTACATCTTCTAAGTCTAATATGACATTTTTTGCTTTGTTTGAAATATATCTCAACGCTTCTAAAAATATTTCGCCTCTTTTTGTGTTAGAAGTAATATTTAAGATATTTATATTTTTTAAATCAAATTTATTTTCTTTTTCATTTTGTTCTACAAATAATTTCACCTTATTATCTTTATTAATATACTTTTCTGCTTCTTTACTCAATTTGATATAATCTTCTTTTTTTAATTTTTGTTTTGGCTTGTTTAAAAACAAACTAGCCAAATTATTTATAATAGCCCCAGAATAATCAAAAGCTTTATAAACATAATATTTATCAGGGATTACATGTACTCCTGCACAAACTTTTCTTTTCATATATTTATCAATATCCAATTGGGTTTTATCAATTATTGCAAGTATATTCTCAGCAGTACCCATCGAATCCAGAAGATAGTTATCTCTAAACGCAATAACAGCAAAAGAACCACATATATGGTCATGCCCTCCTAGACTTACAGGTATATCATAATTAATACCAATTAACTTTTTAATTTTATCACTAATTGTACCTAACTTTTCCCCACAAGCTATAATTTCTGGAAATAATTCTTTATTAAGTTTTAAGTTGCTAAAAATTTGATCTGACCAAGTCTTTTCTCTTATATCTAATGCTCCTGTTCTACTTGCAAGAGTATAGTCCATAGCCATATTGTCAGTCAAAATATATCCTATATAACTATTTAAAGGCAACCATTTATCTGCTTTTTTGAATATCTCAGGCTTATATTTCTGATACCATTCTAATTTATGTATTGAATATAAATAATTGGGTTTAAGCCCTGTTATATGATAGAAAGTTTTTTCACTACCTAATCTTTCAATAAATTTATCTTTCAAAACTTTAGTTCTTCTATCATACCAGACCATTGTATTTTTATAAACTTCATCTTTATTAATTGGTACAAGAGTTTCTGCTAAACTTGAAATACCAATTGATAAAATTTTATGGCCTTCTTTATTTATAACTTTTAACATTTCGAGAATAATATTTTTTATATATGTAATATCAAAGTCTTCTTTTCCTTTATGTTCAATTATCTTATTTTTTTTATTAATCCTATATACTTCTTCACCTTTTAAAGTAAAAGCATTAGCTTTTATATTGGTTGTCCCTATATCAACTCCCACTAATACTTGCATCCAAATCATTCCTTTGCATCTTCTCAACAATTATATTTTTATCATACATCATATCTATATCTTTTTTATTTAATACCCCAGCACCATATTCAAGAGTGTTTGCTGCTCCGCAAGCCATTGCTAATTTTAAAGTATCTTCCTTATTATCTGCATATATTTCCCCATAAATATAACCAGCTAAAAAAGAATCTCCAGATCCTATAGCATAATTTGAAAATACTTTTTTGTTTTTCCCAAAAAATATTTCACCATCAAAATTTGATAATACCCCTTCTTTTCCAAAGGTTATTATTACCTCTTTAATCTTTTCACTTTCGATTACATCGATATAATCTTTAAAATTATTAAATTCATATTCATAATTTTTAAACTGATCAGCAAATTCTTTGTTATTAATTTTTAAAAGATCAATATTTTCTTCAAGGCTTGCAGATAAATATTCTTTACTCGTATCTATTACAACATACATGTTTTTTTCTTTAGCCATTTTGATGATAGAATGAATATCTTTTGCCACAAAACCTGTGGTTGCACTACCAGCAATTACTAATATTTGACCTTTTACCAACCAATTATTTAACTCCTCTAAATATTTTTCTTTTTCTCTTTGTTCAATTAGAGGTCCATTTTCATTTATCATTAATATGGACTCTTCAATTTCATTAACATAAGCATAATTAATTCTTGAATCATTTTTGATCTTAAAGTTCCAAGCTTTTATGTTTTCTTCATTCATTTTCTTTTCTATTAAATCCCCTACATTACCACCTAAAATATTAGAAACAGTATAATTATTATATCCTAACTTTTTGAACACTCTTGCTACATCTATACCTTTTCCACCTGATAAAGCAACAACCTCATCTACTCTAACTACATCAGAATTAGTAGCATGTCTTATAATACCAGTATGATCAAAAGAAGTGTTTAAATTTAGAATCTGGGTTTTCATCTTTCTATTACACCTCAAATTATTTATTTTATTTTGTTATACTATATTTTTATTACTACTCTATTAAAATTATAATAAAAAAACTGGAACTTAAAAATAAGTCCCAGCTCATATGCTTTATTAATCACTAAAAACTTTAACTTTTACTTGTCCCTTATCCCCTCTAAACCTTGATTCAAAATAATCTATTATTCTATCATTTTTATCATATGTTATATTCTCCATATAATGAATAGGAGAACCTTTTTTTACTTCTAATAGTTCTACATCATGTTCTTCAGCTAAAACCGGTTCTAAAGTTATATCGGCCTTGTAAGGAGTTATATCATACTTTTCAGACATAGTCTTATATAATGATTTATTCTCTAAATCTTCTTCTATTAGTTCAGGGCATAACTTATAAGGAATATTATTCATAACAGAAACTATAGGTTCTTTGTTTATATATCTAACTCTATAAAGAAATATTATCTTTTCACCCTTATCTATATTTAATTTTCTGGCAATTAACTGTGGTGCTTTTTTTAATTTCATCTGTAATACCTTTGTTTCAGTATGTATACCTTGTTTTTCCATATCATCATAAAAAGTTGTAAACTTTTGGATAAACCCATAGTTTATTTTAGGTTCAGCTACAAAGGTCCCTCTGCCTTTTTCTCGCTTTAATAATCCTTCATGAACTAATTCTTTTAAGGCCTGTCTTATTGTAGGTCTACTTATCTCATATTTATCTTTTAATTCTCGCTCAGAAGGGAGGAGGTCTCCCGGTTTTAATTCACCTGTTTCAATCTTTTCCTTTATCAACTGTTTTAATTGATAGTATAAAGGTATAGGATTTTCTTTATCTAAGTAATCCCTTTTATTATTCATACAAGCACCTCATTGTTTATTTTAAATATATTCTATCATTAATGGAAAAATAATATCAAGCTTTTTACAATTATATCTCAATCATTATCTTTATTTTATTTCTATTTTCCTTAAATTCATTAAAGGCATTGTCAATTTCGTTTAAGTTAAAAGTATGTGTTATAAGTTTATTAACTTCAATCAATTGATTTTCAAGAAGGTTTTTTGCTCGCCCTATTGTATAGGGATTCATTAAAGACCCCATTATCTTTAATTCTTTCTCAAATATTTCGGCTGGACTTATTTCAATATTTAAATCTGGATCAGGTACACCAAATAAAAGAATTTTTGAACCTTTAGTGGCAGAATTCAAAGCAATATTAATAGTGTTTTCCTTTCCAACCGCTTCGACAATATTATTTATTTGTTTTCCATTAAAATATTCATTTATTCTATCTATTGCACCTTCCTCTTTACCATAGATAAATTTATCAATACCAAATTCTTTACCTAATTTCTTCCTCTTCTCTTTGGAACCAACCAAAACTATATTAGATAAACCTGCTAATTTGGCTAACTGTACAAATAATAATCCTATAGGGCCATCTCCTATAATAACAATATTTTCTCCACTTTTTGCTCCTAGTTGATCTATGCCTCTAATACAACAACTTAAAGGCTCAGCAAATGCTGCTTCATTAAATGAGATGTTTTCAAATTTATATAGATTACTTTCTGGTACTTTTATAAATTCAGCAAAGGCTCCATCCTTATTTACACCTATACCTGGTAATTCTACACAGTAATTTACTTGCCCTGATTTGCAGTAATCACATCTAAAACATGGGGTCATTGGATCTCCTAAAACTTTATCTCCTGGCTTAAAATATTTTACATTTTTACCTATATCTTTTACTATTCCAGAAAACTCATGCCCGAGTGTTACACCCTCTCGCGCTTTAAAGTTTCCCTCATCAATATGTATATCTGTACCACATACCCCACAACTTTTTACACTAACCAGAATTTCATTACCTTCTAATCTAGGTATATCCTTTTTTTCTAGTTTACAATCATGCGGACCATAGTAATTATATGCCAACATTTTATCCATTGTTACACCATCCTTTTTATAATATATTATCTGGTGTTTTGCTTTCCAATACATCTATTAAATTTTTTACTGCCTCTACTCCCATTTTTTCAATTGCCTCTACAGTATAAGCGCCCATATGAGAGGTCATTATTATATTGTCTAATTCTTTTAAGGGAGAATTTTCAGGTGGCTCTTTTACATATGCATCCAAAGCAGCACCTTTGATAATTTTTTCTTTTAAAGCTTTATATAAATCATCTTCATCAACTATACCTCCGCGAGAAGTATTAATCAAATATGCTGTACTTTTCATTTTATCTAATTCAGTATAGGTAATTAAATTCCTTGTATTTTCATTAAGAGGAGTATGGATAGAAATAAAATCAGATTTATTTAATAATTCTTCAAATTCAGTATACTCAATATCATATTCTTCTTTAAATTCCTGGTCTTTTACAATATCAAAAACTAAAATATCCATGTCAAAACCCTTAGCTCTTTTAACTACTTCTTTACCAATCTTACCAAGACCTATTATTCCTAATGTTTTATTATTAACAGCATCACCTATTATTTTACCCCACTGACCAGCATGAGTTTTCCGGTCCGCTTCATTTATTCTTCTAGCTAAATTCAACATTAAACCAAAAGCAAGATCTGCAACTGCCTTATTATTTGCATGGGGTGTGTTAGTAACAATGATGTCATTTTTTTTACAGTATTCAATGTCAATATTATCAGTGCCTACTCCATATTTTGAAATAATCTTTAAATTTTTAGCATTCTTTAATACCTTTTTATTCAAAGGGTCAATACCTACTATAATACCATCACAATTTTGTACTTTTTTAATCATCTCTTCCTGGGAATATGGTTTCCCAGTATTATTATAATCAATATTATAATTTTTGCTTTCTAGAATATTTTTTGGTTTATCAGAAGTAGAACTAAAAGAACGTGGAGTAACTACAATATTCATTTTATATACACCTCAGTTTTGAAATTTACATGATATCTATAATTTATGAAGCCCTGAAAAAATATTTTCTAGTGATTTATAAGAATTTTTAAATATCTTGTATAAATCCTCATATGTATTAAAATTCTCCTTATTAGGTTCAACTTCTTCTTCTATTTTCAGCATTTGCTTTACAAAATTGAAATCTTTATATAAACCTACGCCAACTCCTCCTGTCAAAGCAGCCCCCATAGAAGTTGCTTCGTCAAGATAATTTGGAATTAGTATTTTCTTTTTATAAATATCTGCCATGATTTGTCGCCAAAGTTTTCCTTTTGCTCCACCGCCTATCATAATCATCTCATCAAAGTCAGCACCCTGTTCAATAAAGGCATCTAAAATCATCTTTAAATTAAAAGAAACACCTTCCATAACTGATCTAATCATATGAGCATGTGTATGTTGAATTGTAAGACCAATAAAACTACCCTTAGCTTCTGGATTCCAGTGAGGAGCTCTTTCTCCCATTAGATATGGTAAATAAACTAAACTATCTGATCCAGGGGGGATGTTTTTAGCCTTGTTATTCATTAATTCATAAGGGTCAATATTTTCTTGTTCTGCTTTGATTAATTCTGCGCCACTTAAATTATCCCTTGCCCATTGATATGATGCTCCTGCCGATTGCATTGTTCCTGTAGGACTATACAAACCTGGTACCACATGAGCCCATGTAAAAGTCCTCATCTTATCATCAATTAATGGTTTTTTTGAAGCAATACCAATCCATGAAGAAGAACCAACATAATTATAGGCCGAATTTTTATCTACTACACCTGCTCCTGCGGCGGCACAAGATCCATCTCCACCACCTATAACAACCGGTATACCTTCTATTAAATTTAATTGCCTTGCTATATCTTTTTTTAATCTACCTACTACTTCAGTTGATGGTAAGGCTTGTGGCATTTTATTTTTGTCAATACCACTTGCTTTAATTAAATCATCTGACCATTCCAAATTATTTAAATCAAAAAGATTTGTGCTTGAAGCATCTGAATAATCAGTAGCAAAATTACCCGTCATTTTTGCAGCAATATAATCTTTTGCATTTAAAAATTTATGGGTCTTTTTATATACTTCAGATCTATTATCCTTAAGCCACATCATCTTAGCTGCTCCATAAGAAGCACTTGGTCTATGACCAACTATTTCATAAATATTTTTCATTCCTAATTGTTCAATTAATCTATCAGCTTGTTTCACACCTCGTTGATCGGCCCATATTAAAGCATTATATAACGGCTTTGCACCCTTATCAACAGCAACACAACCCATCATTTGACCACTAAAAGTAAGACAGGCTATCTTTGTTTTATCAATACCACTCTTTTTTATTAAATCATTTGTAGCTTCTCTTACTGCTTCCCACCAGGATGCAGGATCTTGTTCTACCTGATTTTTACCTGGATAAAAAGTATCATATTCACTGAGTGTGCTTGTTACAAGATTACCTTTTTGATCAAACATCGTTGCTTTATTACCAGTTGTTCCCAAATCATATGCAATGATATAACTGTTATTACTCATATTTATCAAACTCCTTCATCTTGCATTTTGCTCTGGAATCCTTGGAATAGAACTGCAAAGATTATAATTAATCCTTTTATTACCTGTTGGGGATAAGCCGGAACATTTTTTAAGTTCATTATATTGCCTATAATTCCTAAAATCAAAACACCTAATAAAGTTTTTATAGCAGTACCTTTACCACCTTTAAGACTGGCTCCACCAATAACAACTGCTGCAATTGCATCTAGTTCTAAACCATTACCAACCAAAGGAGAACCGACTCCAGTTCTAGCTGTACTAATAATTCCCGCCATTGCTGCAAAACCACCTGAAATGGCATACACAGAAAATTTATATATTGTTTTATTTATACCAGATAATCTTACTGCTATCTCATTACTTCCAATTGCTTTTACCATTCTCCCAAATACTGTAAAGCGAAGAATGAAAATGATGATAATAAATAAAAATAACATTAATATTACTGGTAATGGAATTGAAAGTAAATAATTAGTTCCAAAGCCTAATAAACTCTGGTTCTCTATAATAATAGGTGATCCTTCAGATATAATAAAGGCTACTCCTCTTGTAATAGTCATTAAGGCTAATGTTGATACAAAAGGTGCCATATCTCTTCTTGAAACTAAGTATCCACTTAAACTACCAAATAAAACACCAACTAATATTGTTAAAAATAACGCCAATGGCAACGAATATCCTGAAATATTTAAGAAATATGCCGATAATACACTACCTAATGCCAGTTGTGAACCTACTGATAAATCTATACCTCCAGTTAAAATAACAAGAAGCATACCCATACTTATTATACCTATCCCTGAGACCTGTCTTAAAAGATTAAATATATTTCTTTCCGTAAAAAAGGCGTCTGATACAAGAGCAGATGCTATTATTAATATTACTATTATAAACTCTGTATTATATTTTAAAAAGAGATGTAATCCCTTTTTAAATTTGCTTTTTATATTACCCATTATTTCCATCCTCCCCTATTGCTAATCTCATTATATTTTCCTCAGTTAATTCATTTTTGTTTAAAATACCTGTCATATTTCCTCTATACATAACTGCTGCTCGATCACACATGGCAATGATTTCGGTCATTTCAGAAGAAATCATTATTACACCTATCTTTTGACGAGCTAATTCATTTATTAATTTATATATTTCTACTTTAGCACCTACATCAACTCCGCGGGTAGGTTCATCAAGTATAACAATATCACAATTTATACCAAACCACTTGGCTAAAGATACTTTTTGTTGATTTCCACCACTTAAATTTTTTACATCAGTGTGTATATTTGTGGTCTTTATATTTAATAGATCTACTAAGTTTTGACTATGATCTTTTTCCTGGTTACGATTTATTACACCTATTCTACTTATATTTTTTATCATGGGCATGGTAATATTTGTTTTAACATCCATTGTCAAAATTACTCCTTGTTCTTTTCTGTCTTCTGGTACCATACCAATTCCATTTTGCAAGGCCTGTTTGGGACTTTTAGTATTAATATTTTTATCATTAAGTATAATTTCGCCGTTATCCATTTTATCAGCACCAAAGATAGATCTTGCTATCTCAGTTCTGCCACTCCCTACCAGTCCTGCTATCCCAAAAACTTCCCCCTCTTTAACTGAAAATGAAATATCTTCAACAACATCATTAGAAAGATTATTAACAGTAAGTAGATCTTTACCAATTTCTGTATCTCTTTTAGGAAACATATCTTTTAGTTCTCGGCCAATCATCAAATTAATAACTTCATTACGATTTGTCTCTTCTACATTAACTACTCCTGAAAGTTTGCCATCTTTTAAAACTTCAGCCCGATCTGCTATTTCAAATATTTCTTCTAGCCTATGAGAAATATATATTATACTTACTCCCCGTTCCTTTAATGTTTTTAAAGTTCTGAAAAGTAATTTTACTTCATTAGGAGCTAATACAGCTGTCGGTTCATCTAAAATCAAAACTTTTGCTTCTTCTGAAAGAGCTTTACAAATCTCTACTACCTGTTGATAAGCAATACTCAAATTTTTAAGTTTTGTGCGAGGATTAATTTCAAAACCAAGACTTTCAATTAATTTACCCGCTTCTTCATAAAGGGTATTCCATTTTATAATACCATTTTTTTGATAAATATCTCCTAAAAATATATTCTCCGCTACTGTTAGGTCAGGTACAAGCGCAAATTCCTGATAAATTATACTAATCCCAAGCTCTCTCCCTATATGAGGACTATTAATTTGTACTTCCTCTCCATCTAACATAACACTCCCTTTATCTTTCCTGTAAGCACCAGAGAGAATTTTCATCAAAGTTGATTTGCCGGCTCCATTTTCTCCTACCAGGGCTAAAATTTCACCCGATTTGACATGCAAATCTACATTATCTAAGGCTTTTACACCTCCGAAAGATTTACTTATATTATTCATTTCTACTCTATACTTAACAGACAAAGCTATTACCTCCTAAGTTGAACTGGTTTATTTAGATCTATTGATTGATTTACTTTATAAGCTATACGAACAGCTTCTAGACCATCTTTTATTCCGACTTTGGGTTCTTCATCATTTAAAATACAATCTATAAAATGTTCTGCTTCTTTTACATATGCATCTTTAAATCTATCTATAAATGAAGGTGAGGAAATCGACTCTAAAACTTTTTCATTTGTTCCCAAGATAACATTATTATAATTTGGAGTTCCAACTAATAATACCCCTTGATCACCAACTATTTCCATACGAGCATCGTATCCATATTTAATATTTAGTAAACCATCTACCGAACCTAAAGCTCCTCTACTAAATTGTAATGAGATAACTAATGTGTCACTAATCATCTTACCACCAGTTAATTCAGCTTCTTCATGTGAGGATAATATATCTGATTTTGCATATACCTCTGTCACTTCATCATCCATTATCCATCTCATACTATCATAATCATGAGAACATAATTCAAAAGAAATATCACCACATTTTTCTGGTTCTGCACCCCAACCTGGTACTGGAGGTAAGCCCGGATCCCTACCTGTAGATCTAATAAATACTGGAGTACCAATAGCTCCTTCTTTAATTTTATTTTTAGCAAAAAGAAAATCTTCATCAAATCTTCTCATAAAAGCTAACTGGAACTTTTTATTTTTATTTTCTATTACTTCTTTAATTTCATTTGCATTTTCCATAGTCAGGGTTAATGGTTTCTCACAAAAAACATGTTTACCAGCTTTTATACCTTCGATTATAAATTTCTTATGGGTTAAAATCGGAGTTGCAATTACTATGGCGTCAATATTTTCATCCTCCAAAGCTTTTTGAAAATCATTATAATAGACAGCATCAACATCATTAGCTAATTTTTTACCTAATTCTTCTTGGGTATCAACAATTGCTGCAACATTTGAACTATGTATGTGATTGAAGTTATTTGCATGCAATTTCCCCATTCTTCCTGCACCAATTATTGCTAAATTTACATTAATCATAAAATCACTCCCGTTTTAACACCCCGTATGCATACATATATATACATACGGGGTTATTTTAATTTCTTAACCTAATTTAGAATATTGCATCTGGATTATAATATTTGTCAACATTTTCTTGAGTAATTGCTGCTGCAGGTGTATATGATTTTTCAGGATATTCTTTTTTACCTTCTACAACAACTTCTACAGCTATTTCAACTGCTCTATTAGCTGTTAATACAGGGCTATTTAAACCAGTAGCGCCATATTCGCCTTCTTGAATAAGTTTAAGTGCTTCTTTTTGTCCATCAGCTGCTGCACAAACAATAATATCTTCCATAGGTACTTTACCTGCACCTTCAATAGCTTTCATTGCACCTAAAGCCATACTGTCATTTTCTGCTAAAAGAACATTCACATCAGGATTAGCTGCAAGAATATCTTCCATTGCATCAAGGCCACCTTCATGTGCCCATGTGCCCCAACCTTGAGATACTATTTCAAATCCAGCTACACCTTTAGATCTTAATTGTTGTTCAATAATTCCTTTAAATACTCCATCTCTTCTAGTTTTACCAACTGGATTACCTTTTGCTCCACTTATTAAAGCCATTTTCATTTTTTCACCAGGAAACTTTTCTTGAAAGGTTTCTGCTAACCATTCTCCGACTAATTCGCCATTTATGTCATTATTAGATTGAACAGTTGTAACATAATCAGCAGAAGGATCTATAGAACTATCAATAATAATAACTGGGACTCCAGCTGCTGTAGCTTTTTTAGTAGCAGGAACTAAACCTTTGGGATCTTGTGGATTTAATATTAAAACATCAATACCCTGGACCAATAAATCTTCTACATCTCCTAATTGTTTAACCATATCATTTTGAGCATCAATTGCTACTAGTTCTACTCCCATCTCTTCTGCCTTATCTTTAGCTGCTTCAACTTGTGCTTTAAAATATGGTGCACTTAAAGTATATTGAGAATAGCCTATTTTAACATCTTCTTTGTCAATAGCGAAAGTTGCTCCTGCACTCATAGTAATCAATAGTGTAATAAGTAAAAACATAATAGTTAATCTTTTCATTTTTATCCCCCTATTTAGGTTTTTGATATATTTATTTATAAATCTCTATAACTGTTTCTCTTTTACCTTATCAAACACCTCCTTTATTAAAATTAATTACCCTTCTAGAAAAAATTACTTCCTTTGTTATATTAATCTTGTTTATTGAAAATATGTATAGTAGATTTTATATTTGAAATCTTCAAACTTTTTTTGCAACTAATATAACAAAATTAATTTTACTATCTTGCATTTTTTATTTTTTCAATAAATCTTTTTGTATCTTCAGTTACTTTCTGATAATTGTCTTCTTTAGCGCCCTTAGTTATAGAACTTCCTGCCCCTACTGCAAAACTACCCGCATCTAAATATTCAACCACATTATCCAGGTCAACTCCACCTGTAGGCATAAGATTAGCTTGAGGTATCGGACCTTTTATTGATTTAATTATTTTAGGTCCAAACAAGGAAGCAGGAAATACTTTTACTATATCAGTACCTAATTCCATTGCATATTTGACCTCATTCACACTCATAGCCCCCGGTATTACAATTTTATTATATCTATTACATAATTTTATTGTTTCCTCATCAATAGTGGGGGAAACAATATACTCTGCTCCCGCTAAAATACAAGCTCGGGCTGTTTCAGAATCTAAAACAGATCCCGCACCAATCAATACCTCATCTTTAAATTCATTAGTTAATTTTTTAATAACATCAACTGCACCGGGAACAGTCATTGTTATTTCAATATTATTTAAGCCGCCTTTTTTAATCGCTTCAGTAATTCTTATAGCTTTTTCTGCATTTTCTGCTCTAATTACTGCAACTAAACCAGCTTCATAAATCTGGTTTAATTGTTCTGCTTTTTTATACATATAATCCACCATCCCTCTATCTGTTTTTTATATCTGCAGCTACTTTGTCTAGTTTATCAATCAGCTTTTGATCATAATTTATGTCAAAAACTTCAAATATTACTTGGGACCAACCATGAATAAAATAGATCCAGCCATCTTCGATATATAAATTTTTATCTTCTTTTTGAGCAATTGCTTGGTGCATAAATTTTCTTTCTCCTCTGTAATTGAGTTCCCATACAAGACTATTTTCGGGGAATTTACAGTTATCACTTAAAGGAGAACCAGGTCTATCTTTACCTAAACCAGTAGCATTTACAATTAAAGAATACGGTTTTAATTTTTCTAAAACCTCATCATTTTGTTTATGTTCAGGGCTTAAATTATATTCCACATCTATTTCATTATTGATTTCATTAAATATTCTTTTAAATTTAGTTAAACGAGGCTGACTTCTATTATTAATTACTAACTTAGAAGGCATATTATCTTTATCTCTGTTATCTTTGTCAAAAAGATAAGAACTTATAGCTCTAGCACTGCCGCCTGCACCCATTATAAAAACCTCGCCACCATGTCTTTCCCAAAAATTATTTGGAATAAAAGCTTCCATGGCAAGTCCACTTGAAATTGGGTCTTTAGCATATCCTTCTAATTTATTATCTCTTTTTGATATACAAGATAATTCTTCCTGCATCTTACAATGAGGATCAAGATAATCAAACATATCTTTTGCTGCATCAAATAAATCAATTTTATGAGTAGTAACAAGGGCTCCTTTAGCTAGTTCATTCTCTTTTATAAATTTTACTACTTTTCTATAATCTTCAGGATCTGCATGGATTTCAATATTAATTCCAACTAATTGTGCATTCAAATCGAGAGCTTCAGCCCAAGCAGGGAATACATCATTTATTGAAGATTCATGTGTTGTTACCCCAACGAAATACAAAGTAGGCTTATCTGGTTTATCTGGCATTTCGACCATAAATTATATCAACTCCTTTTTTTTATTTCTAATACCTTTTTGGGATTTTTTATCATCATTGTATCAATTTCTTTTTTAGATATACCTCTTTTTTTCATATGAGGAATAAATGTGTTTAATATATATGAAAGCCCAACCTGGCCACCATATTCTTTTAATCTTTCTCTTGTTGTATCTAGACTTAATAAAATATTTTTTAAAAATCCACTTTTAATCATTTCTTTAATTAAATCTATTTCACTTTCATCATCATGGTATTTAAATCGACCGATAGTATCATAATCTAAAAATACACCCCGATCAGCAACTTTTTTATGTAAATCAATATTAGTTGTTTTTCTATCTAAATGACAAATTATAACTGAAGAAGGAGATATTCCCGTACTTAATATTATATTTGTCGCTTCCAAAGACTTCTCGCCATAATCAGTATGACACATTAGGGGGGCTCCATTGATTTTAGCTACTTCTGCGGAAGCTTTTAATAGTTTTCTATATCTTTTTGTATTATCATTTTGTATATATGCAGTTTTTATCATACCTGCTCTTATACCCTTTAAAGTTTCGCTTCCAATATCATCTTTATACATTCCATCATTAATTTCTTTATTTAAGATCTCTTTATATTGATTTATAGAACAGTTTTTAATCCAATGGTTCATTTTATAAAATAATAATTTGTGATATCCTGTCGAAGCAATAATATTTACTTGTGTTTCTTTAGATACCTTAAATAATAAATTACCCATTCGACCAGCGCCTAATGGTTGTGCATCTATTATTGTATTGCCTCCATCTAACTTAAATTTTTCAACTTCATTATATGTTTTCTGGTAGTCTTCCATTAAAAGTGCCTTGTTAATATCTGCGGGAATCCCCTTCTTCAAGAACAAATGCTCATGGCATTGAGTAAAACCAAGTTTATCAATATTAATATCACCCGTTACAGTTCTGCAAAAATTCAATTTAAATCATCCATTCTAATAGTCCGGATTATCAATTACTTTTGGTTGACCATCTTCTTCAACAACTAATTTCTTCATACCTCTTTCCTCGATATCACCATAATCATGACCAGCATTACCTGGATATACTCCTACAAATACTAGAGGCTCTTCACCAGTATTAATAGTTCTATGAGACCAATAAGGAGGAATATATGAAATCATTCCTTCTTCCATATCCAAAACTTTACTATCCCCTTCTTTTGTTTGCATTACTAACTTTCCTCTACCTTGAATTGTAAAGTAAATTTCAGCAGTTTCTTCTACTTCATGATAATGCCCTTTAGTCATATGATACTCTTTACCAATTTTACCAGGGGAAATTACTGTCACACAATGCTGTAAATGTCCTGGAATTTCTGGAAGTCTTACATTATAATATTCATATATTTTTGGATTTCCTGCAACATTATCTTCTTGTTGATACATCCCCTGCATATCGGACAATCTTCTTGCAATTAAATCTCCTTCAGGTTCTAATTCTAATTCTTTCATATTAAAAAAACTATTAAATGGATCCATATAATTCATATAATTTCACCTCATATCATATAGTTTATGATTATTTATGTAAATATATTTTAATGTAATTATATATTTACCACTGGTTATATTAATAATTCAATACTATATTTAAAATTCCTGCCTAAATATTTAAATTTTTTGAATTTTTTATTATCTTCTATAACCTGACAGTTTTTTATAAAAAAAATAAAAATCCAAGTTGAACAACAACTTATACTTGTTAAAATTCAACTTGGATCTAATATTTTTTCTATTTAATATAATATTTATATTTCAACAGTTAGGATAATGTCTAAACTTCATCTACATTAATCATAACTTTCATGACTTTGTCTCCTTGTTCTTCTATATATTCATAAGCTTTTTTATATTCTTTAAATTTAAAATGATCTGTAATCATTTCATCTGCACAAATTCTGTCTTTTGAAATCAATTCTATTGCCTCAATATAATCTTTTTCCTTATACATTAAGGTACCATCAAGAGTTAATTCCCTATCCTGTACTAGGCCAAAATCTACATTAGCTTTTTTAGGAAATACTCCCACTACTACTATTTTACTACCTTTACGAGCATTATTAATAGCCTGATTTATCGTAGCTTCGGCTCCTACACATTCTAATATTAAATCTGCCTTATCTGCACCATAGTATTCTGATATTGCTTTATTTAAACTTTTTTCTTTTGTATTTACAGTATAATCTATGCCGCAATTCTTTGCTTTTTCTAATCTATAGTCACTTAAATCTGTTATTAAAACATTTGCTCCTTTCGCTTTTGCAACTTGACCTACCAAATTACCTATAGTTCCTGCCCCTAATACTATAACATTTTTACCATCTAGGTCCATATCTGCCTTGCTAACTGCATGGGCTGCAACTGCAAGTGGTTCTACTAACGCTCCTTTATCATAACTAATCTCATTGGGTATTTTAAGTACTTTTGATTGTTCTACAGCTGCATATTCTTTGGCCAATCCCCCGGTTTGAAAACCCATAACCTTAAGATTATCACAAATGTTATAATCCCCGTGACGGCAAGGATAACACTCTCCGCAAACTACCTGAGGACGTACCACTACCTTATCATCTTTTTTAAAATCTTTTACCTTAGATCCCACTTTTACAATTCTTCCTGAAACCTCATGTCCTTGGACTACTGGATATGAAGTATAGGGATGTTCACCATAATAGACATGTATATCTGAGCCACATACCCCAATCCTTTTCATTTCTATTAAAACCTCATCTTCTTTTATATCAGGTATCTCAACTTCATTAAACTCTATTTTGCCTGGTTCTACCATTGTTGCCTGTAACATATAAATCCCTCCTTGTTTTCATTTATATAAAATTATATACTTGAAAATAATTATTAAATATAGTTTTATTTTAAAATTTCTATTTTTTCTCTATCCATAGATAAAGCAGCAAATATAATCATTATACTGCCAAATACAATCTGCTGAGCAAAAGCTTCTACTCCAATAACATTCATGCCATTTTTGATAAGAGTAATAATAAATACACCTACAATGGACCTTTTTACTCCTCCAAATCCTCCTGTTAAATCAGTCCCACCTACAATAACAGAAGCAATCGCTGGCAATAGATAAGAAGCTCCCACATTTGGATTACCGGCTGAAAGACGGCCAAATAATAAAATACCCCCAAAGGCAACTAAGGTACTATTTAACATGAAAGCCATCGTCCTTATTCTATTAACTTTTATTCCGGATAATATTGATGCTCTTTCTCCATTCCCAATACTAAAAATATATTTACCAAAAGTAGTACTATTTAAAACAAACCAAAATAACGCAACTGTACTTAATGCAATAATAACTATATTAGGTATACCAAAAACTTCTCCCGACATCCAACCAATATAATGTCTATATTTAGTACTTAATGCTATTGGTTTTCCATTACATAACACATAAGCAAGACTTAACCAGATACCACTTGTTCCCAGTGTAACTATAAATGAAGGCACTTTCCCTTTAGTAATTACCAATCCATTTATAAGTCCAGCCAAAGCCCCTACCAAAATTACTATGAAAAAAGCAAAATAACCCAGATTAGGTAAAAGTACCGCAATTAATACACTTGCTAATGAAATCAAGGCACCAATTGAAAGATCTATCCCACCTGTTAAAATTATGAATGTTACTCCTGTTGACAAAATCATTAATACAGATGCTTGAATGAATATTGATTTTAGATTATATACCGTTAAAAACTCTGGGTTAACTATTGTTAATAAGATAACAAGAATGAATAACGTGATTAAAGGTATAAAGTTTTTTATTTCAAAATCCTTAAGATTCATGTATAGTTGCCTCCCTCTTGCTTATTTGTTAATTACCAGCTTACCTCTTTTAGCACCCAGAAGTAATACTGTTACAAGTACAATTCCAATGAAGCCTTCCTGAAAATAAGGATTTATTCTCAAAACAATAATGCCAGTTTTAAGAGAACTTATTATAATTGCACCAATTAAAGTTCTTATTACTCCCCCATTTCCACCCTGTAAAGCAGTGCCACCTAATAAAACAGCAGCTATACTGTTTAATAATAATCCAGTAGATAAATCAGCTGTACCTGTACCTAATCTTGCAGCTAATATTACACCTGCAATTCCATAACAAAAACCAGCTATTCCGAAAGAAATTATTTTAAATTTATCTACAGGAATTCCATTTAAACGAGTTAACTTTTCATCACCACCAATAGCATCTACATAAGTCCCAATAATAGTTTTCTTTTGTAAATAATAAAGAAATATAAAAACTACAGCAGTGATAAATAATATATTAGGTATATTAAAATTCCAGTTAGTAAAAAAACCTCGGAATCCATTATCAGTGATACTAATGGGTTCTCCTCTATAAATCAAAATTGCTGCTCCAGTTGCAATTGCTCCCAAGCCAAAAGAAGATATGAATGAAGGTATCTTGACCTGAGTATGTATAACACCATTTAATAACCCTATTAAAGTAGTTGCTAAAACAGCTATAATAACAGCCCAAAATCCCAAATCAAAATTATTGAGGTTGTTTTGCAGTAAAAAACTTACTAAAACAGCACTAAACGCCGCCTGTCCTTCAATGGAAAGGTCAATCGAACCTAATCTAATAACATGAGTAACTCCAAATGCACATATTATTAAAGGAACTGCAGTAACTAAAACACTTAAGATACTTCTTAAGTTTAAAAAAAGTGGATTAACTGTAAAAATAGTAACCCAAATAGCTATTAAGAAAACAATTGGTACTATAAAGGTATAATCATATTTTTTTAATTTTTTTAAAAAATCATTATCAAAACTAAGCATTATATTATCTCCCCCAGCAATTATTATATTATTTTATACCATATGAGAAACAATTTGTTCCTGGGTGGGCTTATTATCCTTTTCTGCCATAAAAGTTTTTACTATTTCCCCATCTTTCATCACATGAATTCGATTACTTAAACCTATTAATTCTTCCAATGTATCTGAAGTCAAAATTATACTGATCCCTCTTTTTACCACTTCTCGCATTAATTCATATATTTCTTCTTTTGCCCCAACGTCAATTCCTCGTGTAGGATGATCTAAAATTAGAATATTAATCTCATTAATTGCTAACCATTTTGCTAATACAACTTTCTGTTGATTACCCCCACTTAAACTACCACTAGGAGTATGAATACTTGGTGTTTTTATACCAAGTCTTTTTACCCACTTTCTTGAAACTTCTTTTGCCTCTTCTTTATCAATCACCCCATATTTATTAATATTCCTATAATTAGGTAAATTAATATTATCATTTACATCAAAGCCAAATACCAGTCCTTCTAAAGATCTTTCCTTTGGAATATATGCAATTCCGCGATTTATTGCTTCAGGTGGAAAATCAATTATATCTTTATAAGATTCACATTTTATTTCTCCCATAACCTGTTCAAGACCAAATAAAGCTCTTCCTAACTGCTCTTTACCTGAACCCTGAACACCAGCAAATCCTAATATTTCTCCTTCATATAATTCAAAACAACAATCACAAAAATTTTTGTTTTTCTGTTCAGTTAAATCATTTGTAGCAAGGACTACTTTCCCATTTATATAATCTATTTCATTTTGGTCCTTTATTTTATAATATTCTTCCTGCAAACTTCGTCCTACCATCAAATTATGTAATTCTTTTTGATTAATATTTTTCGTCGGTCTATCTTCTACGTTTTTTCCATCCTTTAATATATATACTCTATCTGATATTTCAATTACTTCATCTAAACGGTGAGATACAAAGATAACGGAGTGATCTTTTTTAATCTCATTAATAATTTCAAATAATTTTTTAATTTCTTCATCTTCTAGAACTGAAGTAGGCTCATCAAATAAAATGATTGAATTTTTCTGGTCAGATTCTTCAACAATCCTAAGTGACTTTGCTATTTCAATCATTTGTCTATCAGAAAATTCTAAATTACCAGTCAATGTTCCAGGGTCAATTTCAGAATCAACCATCTCTAAATATTTTCTTGTTTCTTCATACATCTTTTTCTTATTTAACATGCCAAATTTCATATATTTTTCTTCCGAACCTAAAAATATATTTTCTGCAACAGATATATTAGGCAAAAGAGATTGCTCTTGAAATACCAAACTGATTCCATCTTTATGAGCTTCTAATAATGAATTATATTTAACTTCTTTACCCTCTAGAAAATAATTACCTGAGTCAGGAGATTCAATACCTGAGATTATCTTTAAAAGCGTGGATTTACCTGCGCCATTTTCACCAACCAAACCAACAACTTCATTGTAGTTTACTTTAATATCAACTTTATTAAGAGCTACCACTCCAGGGTACTCTTTTGTCATTTTTTCTAGTTGTAAATAAGGAGCAGTCATAAAAAAACCTCCATAATCATTAATTTATAGCAGGGAGGGATCCCTCCCTGCTTTTATAGATATGTTAATTTATTTTACAGCTGGATCTTCTACCCAAAGTTGAGTATAATCATATTCTGGTACATTTTCGACAAAATTACTAACATATTCATCTACATTATCTTGAGTTACGATAGCAGCATTATATACCCAATTTGCCTTTTCTTCAGAGAGGTTTTCAGTATCTATTTCTCCCTTTTGAGCAGCATGAGCTATAGCAAGTCCTATACCTCCCTGCCAGTGGGCATTGTTTACAGCAGTTGCTACCATTTCTCCCTTTTTAATAGCTTCAAAAGCTTCTGAAATTCCATCTGTTCCGGTTACAGGAATTTTACCCGCTAAGCCTTGTTCTCTTAATGCTTCTACAACACCTAAAGCCATGGAATCATTAGCAGCCCAAATACCCTTAACATCAGGATAAGCTAATAATAAGTTTTGAGTTACATTATAAGCTTCTGAACGTGACCAATCTGCTGGACGACTTTCTACTAATTCAACATCAGGATATTCTTCTAATGCTTTATTAAGTCCTTTTACTCTTTCTTCATTAGCGGTATTAGCTAACATACCTTCAATTGCAATTATTTTGCCTTCTCCACCTATAGAATCAAATAGAACTTTTGCTGTTTGATAACCACTATTTAGATTATCATATCCTATATGTGATACCCAATATTTATAATCAGTAGGTTTCAATTCGGCAGGTTTATTCCAATTTGTTACAAAATAAATTCCTTCATCTTCTAATAATTCTAAAATAGGTTGTACATTCGGAGCAGTATTTGGATCAATATTGAATACTACATTTCCATTTGACGAAGCTATTAAAGATCTAATATCATCAACTTGCTTCTCATCACTGCCCTCACATAATAATGTCCTGTGGCCATCTAATAAACCAACATCCTCCGCATACATCTCAGCCCCTTCTTTCCATTGGGCGTGATATGGATTATCTAAACTTCTAATAGAAGTACCAAAATAAAGTTCCTGAGCACCAATTCCAATTGTTATTCCCATCACCATTAATACAACTAATAATAAACTTAATTTTTTCATTCTTTTCCTCCTCGTATTTTTATATGTTTTAAATACCAAATTTAATTAAATGGTAGTGTTTAACCAACCTCCATCCACATAATAACTTGAACCTGTCATATAACTTGCTAGTGGTGAAGACAAAAAGACATAGAAATTAGCTACTTCCTCAGGATCAGCAAATCTTCCGATCGGTGTTTTATCTTCTGCAATATCTCTAAAATAATCATCTAAAGTAATATCTTTTCCTTCTGTTAATTTTTTAGCAGTACTTTTCCAATCTGAAGTCAATATTAAACCAGGATTTACAGAATTAACCCTAATATTATCATCTATTAATTCATTAGCTAAGCATTTTGATAGCATAGTTAAGGCTGCCTTAGTTGTATTATAAATTGGTTCATAATCTAGTGGTTGTTTTGCGCAAATAGATGAAGTATTCAAGATCACCCCCTCGTTTTCATTCTTTTTCATCATAGGAACAATCATTCTAGAAAGACGTACAGCTGCCATGACATGCAGATCCCAATAATATTGCCATTTCTCATCAGAAGCATCCATTATATCCTCTTTACTTCCAGTTCCTGCATTATTAATTAATATATCTACTGCATCAGTATTCTCTTTTATTATTGAAACGGCCTTTTCTAAATCTTCTAATTTTGTTACATCTGCTTTTATATCTACACATTTAACATTATATTTTTTTTCAATCTTTTTAGAAGCTTTTTTTAAATCTTCTGTTTTTCTTGCTAAAATGAAAAGGTCTACACCTTCACGAGCAAGACCTTCTGCTACTGCAAATCCTATTCCTTTGCTACCTCCCGTAATAACTGCTGTTCTGCCTTTTATATTCAAATTCATTAAACTTCCCTCCTTAAATATATTTTAATCTTTATAAGTTATATAAAATTATTTTAATTTGTTTTTAATAAAATCTAATGAATTACTAATTCTTCCTTCCAAATCAGAGTTTTTGCTATCCATACTACGCCATAGCCTAGTATCAAAACCAATTTTCCCTCCATAATTAATGAAAGGTTCCATTACAATATCTCCTTTATATTCTATCTTTTTTAAAGCTTCAAATATATTATCCCAATTTATAATGGAACCTTCCCCAGGAGGTTTTCTATTATTTTCACCAATATGAAAGTGCCCTAGTTTGTTGCCTGCCTCTAAAATGGCTTTCTCCATGTTATCTTCTTCAATATTCATATGATATGTATCTAATAAGATTTTTAAATTAGGACTATTTACTTCATCTATATAAGATAAAGCTTCCTCACATGTATTTATCATAAATTGCTCATATCTATTTACTGGTTCTATATTATAATTTACACCATATTTTTCAGCAAAAATCATTATTTGCTTAACACTATCGATACTTCTTTTTAAATAATCTGTTTTGTTTTTTGCTTTATCTAAAGAGGGACTCCATTCTCCATAACAAACTCCCGATAAAGTGTCTCCTCCCATATTATTAACCATTTTAATTATTTCTTTTACATGATTAATTCCTCTTTCACGAGTTTTGCTATTTTCAGATGATATATCATGTTTTTTATTCATACCTATACAAAAATTAATACTTAAATTATATTGTGCTAATTTTATACTTAAATCATCTCTCTTTTTCAGAGTCCGTTTTAACATAATATCAGAATCAAATTCTACAGCACTAAAACCTATTTTATGTATTTTTTCAATTATTTTTACTAAATTACCATCCCAATCATTGAGCCAATATCCATAATGTAGTCCAATATTATTTTTCAAAACATCCCCCCTAATATAATTTCGTTATATTGGTAAATATATATTTATGTTTTTATATTATTACCACTGGTCATGTTATATTTATTATAGATTGAAAAGCAAAATCCTGTAAAATTATATTAATTTTTAGAATATTAAAATATTTATTTGCTAAAATAATTTAAATTTTATGATTGATTTACTATTATATAATTTTATTATCTTCGTAATTCTTCTAGATATTAAATTCTCCAAATTCTGGATCTCTTATGCGTTCAAATATATTTATATGTTCAATCTTTTCAAATATTTCACTGGGTAAACTCCAATTAAATAAATCCAAATTTTCTTCCATGTGAGATTTCGAAGTTGATCTTGGTATAACTATAATATCTTTCTCAATCAACCATTTGAGAATTAACTGGGCTGGACTTTTGTTAATCTTTTTTGCTAATTTCTTTATGATATCTTCATTTAATAACTTAGCATCCCCCAGTGGGCTAAAGGCTGTAACCCTTATACCATTATCTTGACAAAAATTAAGTAGTTTATTTTGATTAAGATATGGATGATATTCAATTTGATTAACTGCGATATCTATATCGGATTTTTGTTGAGCCTTTTTTAAATGTTTAATAGTAAAATTACTTACCCCAATGTCTTTTATCTTGCCTTCTTTTTGTAATTGACTTAGAGCAGCAAAAGTTTTTCCCATCGGAAATTTCTTATTAGGCCAGTGAATCAAATATAAATCTAGATAATCTAATTTCAAATCCCTGAGACTTTGCTGGCATGCATTAATTACATCTTCATATTGCAAGTTATCCTTCCATACTTTAGAAGTGACAAAAATATCTTCTCTTGATATTCCTACATTTTGCATACCTCTTTTAATCCCTAAGCCAACTTCTTTTTCATTATCATATATTTCAGCTGTATCAATATGTCTATACCCAACTTCAATTGCTTTTTTTACAGCTTCTTTGCATTCTGAGTTAGTTAAAGTAAATGTACCAAAACCTATTAAAGGCATTTTATTACCTGAATTCAATATGCTATATTTCAATTTTCCACCTCCTCATACTTTTTTAATCAAATCTTAATAATATTTTTAAATTGTTATTTTTTTTAGTTGCTTTAATTGCATTATTTATTTCATTTATAGGAAATTCAGCAGTTATAAAATTTTCATGTTTTAAGCTTCCTTTTTGAATTAATTTTATCAATGGATTGTGCGCTGCTGACTCAAGTTCTCTAGTAGGCCATTGATGAAAAAGGAGATTAAAATTATATGGAGCTAATTCTTTTGTTAATTTTAATTCCGATTTATCTATAACTCCATATACACATATTTTCCCATTCATTCTTATTAAAGACAGAGATTGATTGATAATTTTTTCATAACCAGCCGCATCAATTGTTGCATCTAATTTGAATCCTAAATCATTTTTTATATGTATTAATAAATCATCATCAGGTTTATAAATTCGATCAGCTCCCATATTAATTGCACGATTCCTTTTATACTCATGGGGGTCTATTAATCCAACAAAATTTTTTTCCTCTAATTTTAAAAGTTTTAGGAAACTTAAACCTACTGGTCCCCCTCCAAAGATTAATATATTATTAATGTCTTTATTATTTCTAATATTAAAATCCTCTAATGCACTATATACTTCTCTCCAAGTACATAATAATACTGCCGCTTCTATTGGAATATCTTCTTTAACAGGTAACTGTATCTTGTTTACTTCACTCCATCCATGTTCTTTATCTGCAACACCAGCCTCAGTCATAGCCTCATGATCTCTTATGACTGTGTATTCAGAAAATCCACCCCAACCACTATTATATTTATTATTAGAAGGATTTAATAATAAACTTCCTACTACTGCATCTCCTATGGAAAAATTTTTTACTTCATTACCAATTTCAACAACTATTCCAGCAGTTTCATGTCCTAAAAGCAATGGATAATTTTCTACACCCGGAAAATTTCCCCGGATCAATTTATTGTCAGTTGAATTACAAAGTGTAGCCACCTTGTTTTTAACTAAAACACTATAGTTACCAATTTCTGGTTTAGGAACCTCTACAAGTTCAATCTTCCCCGGCTTTGTAACAGCGACTGAAAACATATTTAACTCTCCTCAAATATATTTTTGAATTTTACTAATATTCAAATAATTATTATTAAAATATACTGTTGTTATTACCATCTAATATATTATTGAATTCGAATACATTTTAATAAAAAGTATGTCTTAACACTCAAAATGTCCCTTGCATTTATTACATGATTTCCTTATCTTAAGCTCTGGATCTATTATTCTTCTTTTCTGTATCATTTTTTCACCATTTATTACTTTCAAAATTGTTTCTGCAGCTAATTGTCCAGTATGATAAGGAAATTGACTCACAGTTGTTAAACCCGAATATAATTCTGATATTAGAGGAACATCACCATATCCAATAACAGAAAAATCATCTGATGAATAACCATTTTCAAAAATACCATTCATAGCTCCAATTGCTATCTGATCACTTGCTGCCAGTACAGCGCTAGGAGAATTATTTAAAGATAATAACTTTTTCATGCCCTTATAACCACCTTTTTCATAAGGGGTTTCATTTACTATATAAGTATCTCTTAAATCTATATTATTATCTTCTAATGCTTTTTTATAACCATCTAATTTATATCTATAAGTTGTATAATTGACATCACCATTGATAAAGCCTATTCTTTTATGTCCGAGCTCAACCAAATAATTAATAGCTTTATATGCTCCATTTCTTTCATCTGTCATAACAGAATAGACTTCTGCGCCAGTAATATAATCATTAATCATCAATACAGGCATCTCTTTACTCAATTCTATAATATGTTTGTTTTTCTGAAACCCAGTAGGTCGGGTTCCTAAAAAAATTATCCCATCAACATTTTTATTTAATAAATTATCTATATATTTCTTTTCTTTTTTTATGTCTTCATTTGTATTACATAAAAAGACATTATAATCATTTTCCTCTAAACCATCTTCTAATCCATTAATTACTGGTGGATAAAATAAGTTATTTAAATCTGGCACTATTAAACCAATAGTTTTTATACTTCTTCTTATAAGGCCTCTTGCAAATGCATTAGGTTTGTAGTTCATTTCTTCCATTACTTTTTCAACTTTTTCTTTAGTTTCGTGAGATACATCTTCAGGACTATTCAATACCCTCGAAACAGTTGCAATAGAAACATCAGCTTTTTTTGCAATATCCCTTATGGTTATAGCCATAAAATCACCACACTTTACTATTTTTAATTTTTTATATTTTTCAGAAAAGCAAAAATAATGTAACTGTTTACATTTAATATATTAAAGACTAAAACAAAATTTCCTTTATTTTTTTCGATTTTTTTGCATTATTTTATGAATTTAACCTCTTTTCACCTGGAGAATGTATATTATCATACTAATTTTCACATAACAATTATGCAAATAATGTAACCAGTTACATTGGGTAAAAGATTTAGAATTGATTTAAACTAATAATTATGTTGAATAGAAAATCATAAAAAAATATGAGTCTTATCTGAGATAATATATTTTACAGAAATCTATAAATAATGATCTGTAAATCTTCTCAGCTAAGACTCATATTAAAAATACAGTGGTAAATTCATTTTTATTGGTTAAAACTTCTTTTATATAAAATCTAAACTAGTTTTTAATTGCCTGTTTAAATGCTTCAGTTAGCATCGGAACAACCTGATGTAAATCACCAACAATTCCATAATTACATGCTTCAAAAATCGGAGCCTCAGGATCAGTATTAACTGCAATAATTATATCTGAGTTGTCCATACCTGCTTTATGCTGAATAGCACCTGAAATACCACAGGCTATATATACTCTTGGTTT